>Ga0335075_10000543_pt1 | contig 65470 bp, 61 predicted proteins | sample Lox_Sample_24_FD_206723 | JGI IMG/M metagenome (GOLD analysis project Ga0335075, IMG submission 206723) | Soil microbial communities from Loxahatchee National Wildlife Refuge, Florida, United States - Lox_Sample_2.4 | ecosystem: Environmental > Terrestrial > Soil > Wetlands | place: USA...
ATCTGGCAGGCGGCGGATGGGAAGACGCCGCTGCAGGAGATTGTTGAGCGCAAAATCTGCCCGGAATTTGAAGTCAGCCGGGAAGAAGCACTGAAGGACGCCGAGGAGTTTGTGAGCAGCCTGGCGAGCCACGGCATTCTGATGGTGGCGGACGGCCCCATCGATGCAACCAAGCCGACGCAGGGAGGAACCCAATGAGCCTGATGACAGAGATGGGGCAGCGTGCCCTGGATCGCGGCGTTCCACTGAGCGTACAGCTTGACGTGACCTATCGCTGCAACGAGCGTTGCGTCCATTGCTATCTGGACCATGACGATCACGGCGAGATGACCACCGACGAGATCAAAGGCGTGCTCGATCAACTGGCCGAAGCGGGTGTTTTCTTCCTGACCGTGAGCGGCGGCGAAGTCTTCATGCGCATGGATTTCCTGGAGATTCTCGAGTATGCGCGGTCGTTGATGTTTTGCATCAAGATCAAAACGAACGCCTTCATGATTGGCGAAAGAGAAGCCCAGCGGCTTCACGAGCTCGATATACAGGATGTTCAGGTCAGCATCTATTCGCATCGACCGGAGGTGCATGACGCGATTACGCTGCTTCCCGGTTCGCTGAAGCGATCGATTGCCGGGATCCGGCGGCTGCGGGCCCATGGCGTCAAGGTGCTTATCGCCAATGTCCTGATGATGCAGAACCTGAACGACCACGACGGAGTGATTGCACTGGCGAATGAGTTAGACGCAGGGTACGTCATCGATCCGACGGTTACGCCGATGATGGACGGCGACCGGAATATATTGCGGCTGGGCCTGGGTGTTCCTCAACTCCGTGATGTATTTCACAATCCGGATATGGTGGGCGATGTGGATGAGTTCTGCGCCATTCCGTCCACGAAAAGCGACGACCACCTGGATGACCTGCCGTGCAGCGCAGGGCATACCGCCTGCTACATCTCTCCTTACGGCGACCTGTATCCGTGCGTGCAGTTTCCGTTGCCGAGCGGCAATGTGCGCCAGCAGAAATTTATGGATATCTGGGAGAATTCCGCCCAATTGAATGAGATACGCGGCATCACCGTGCGCGACCTGCCGGTGTGTTCCGGATGCGGCCACGCGGGTTCATGCTCGCGCTGCCCCGGATTGGCCTATATGGAAGGCAATATGCGCGGTCCGTCGACGCAGGATTGCGAAAAGTCGTTCGCGCGGACCGGAATTCCTTCGGCCAATATGGAGCTTAAAGCATCACGCCGGACAATTCAGGGCCTGGTGCAGATCTCGCCCTCCGCGTCACTCTCCAGCATCGCCTGAGCACCTTCACCTCGCCATTCGCACAGCGTGCGTGCGCCCTAATTCCTGCGCAGCAACTTGCGTCCCGCGCGCAGGGGGCGCAGCAGTCCATAGAGCCACCAGAGCGGGCGCGGAAGCATGATCCAGTTTCCGTCCTGGGCGGTTCTATCCATCAGAATGCTATAAGCCAGAGCGATCTTCCCGGGCAGTCCCTGCCTCGCGCTTAACTGGAAGAGATAGCGGCGGACGGCTTCTCCGGAGCCGGGTTCGCTCTGGAGCAGCAGCTTCGATTCTTCGGCCAGGCGGGAGACCGTCTGGTCCGCATCAATGCCGCGGACGGCAGGTGCGGGAATTTCGGCGCCGAGCAGGCTGGAGGCCAGAGAGAGTCCGGTGAGCATGGACCGCAGGCCGCCGAGACGGCGGGCGGCGAGCATCGGCGGCTCCCAGTCAGCGTCGGGGAATTTGCGGAGAAACTCGGCGAGGTCACAGATGCGGCGCAAGTCAGCCCACTGGTCCCATCCGCCCTGCGCGGCCAGATACAGCGGAAGTTCGGACGGCGCAAAGGTCAGGATGGTGGCACCCGCCAGAGGAAAGGGCTGAAATCCGGCGGGGAAGTCGCTAGTGCGGGGCGAAAGCGCGGTCGCCTTGGTGGCGACCCGCCAGTGCAGGTCGATCGCGGTTCGCCGGGCGGGGTTCATCAGCGGATATTCGCCGACGTGCCGCAGGAAGCGGAGCACCTTGCGGCTGTCATATTTCCAAAAGGGCTGGTAGCCGAGTTGTTGCAGCAGCTCGACGGCGCGAGTGAAATCGCGTTCCTGCACCAGCAGATCAATATCTTCGTATTCCCGCAGTGTGAGATCGCCATACGCCATCGCGGCAATCGCTGCTCCTTTCATTGCCGCTGCCTGAATCCCGGCGGCCTCGAACTCCGCGATGATCCGCAGCAATTCTCCTGCGAGCAGGAGGTTCCCCGCGATGAGATACCGATGTGTTTCTTCCCACTTCACCTTTACGTCCGCAGGGATGCAATCCCAGCAGGTTGCTCGCAGCGCTTTGTAGACGAGCGGTCGCACGCGATGCCGGGCGGCCAACCCCAGGAAGCCGTGCCAGTCGATCCCGACGGCGGCCAGGGCCTTGATGTGCGCCTGGTGGGGCGTGGTTCGCGCGCTCGACAGGAGCAGATCAAATTCCGGCGCGAAAGGGGTGGCGTGACCCGGGCCGGAGTTCGGGCCAGAGTTCTGGCTAGCGGCCATTTCTGCGCAGGAATTGTTCATGGCCGGTGAGTTTGCGAGTGGTGTGGCGCATCCATCCTCAGTATCGCAGAAGGCTGCGTCATGTCTTTCGCTGTTCCAGAAACTACCGCGTGCGGCATAAAGCGGAGATTCGGGCACTGGGCGCCTTCGCCGGGGTAGAATCGTTCGTGCACACGTTTACATCGTGCAAAAAGCGGTTTACTTACGAGGGAAGCGAATGAAATTGGGGCGGGTATTCCTGCTGGCTGCTATGGCTGGCGCATTCTTTTTTGGCGGCAGTGCCTTTGCTCAGGTTCAGATCACCCAGGATGCGAGCGGCGTGACGGTGAAGACGGCGACGGATGTGTTGCGTTTGACAGTGTGTAGCCCGATGTCGGTGCATGTGGTGGCGAGCCCGGATGGCGCGGCCACGGATGCGACTCCGAAGCAGCCATGGCTGATCAAGAGCTGCACGCCGGCGAAGTTTACGCTGACGATGCCGCCGACTGAGGCGACGCCGAATGCGAATACGCTGTGGAACCCTGCCGTGGCTGTCGTGGATACGGGCATGCTGAAGGTGCGCATTACAACGGCGTGGGGCAACCTTGAGTTTACGGACGAGCAGGGGCATACGCTGTTGCAGGAGTTTCAGGATGCTCCGCGCCGCTATACGAAGGAAGTGGTCAACGGGGAAGAGCTTTACAACGTGAAGGACCAGTTCTATCCGGCAGTGCAGGAGGCTCTGTACGGGCTGGGGCAGCACCAGAACGGGATGTTCAACTATCGCGGCGGAGTGGTGGAGCTTGGACAGGCGAACACGGATGTGGCGATTCCGCTGCTGGTTTCGACGAAGGGGTATGGGATTTTCTGGAACACGGCGGCGCTGTCGTATTTCGATAACCGTTTTGCGTCGGAGATGCGCTTCAGCTCGAATGCTTCGCACGCGATTGACTACTACTTTATCTATGGGCCGGAGTTTGACCAGATCATTCATCAGTATCGCGATATGACGGGGCATGCGCCGCTGTATGGGAAGTGGGCGTATGGCTTCTGGCAGTCGAAGGACAGATACAAGAGCGATGCGGAGCTTTTGAATATTGCGGGAGAGTATCGCGGGGCGCATGTGCCGTTGGACAACATTGTGCAGGACTGGTTCTGGTGGGTGCATCAGGGCGATACGGTGTTTCGTCCGGATGCGTATCCGGATGTGCCGGGGACGCTGAAGAAGCTGCATGACGAGCATTTTCACGCGATGATTTCGGTGTGGGCGACGTTTGATCCGAAGTCGGAGAACTACGGGAAGATGAAGGCGCTGGGGTACATGATTCCGGGGACGACAACGTACGACGCGACGAATCCCGCCGCGCGGGACTACTACTGGAAGAACCTGGTGGGCAAGCTGTTTGCGCAGGGCTGGGACGGCTTCTGGCTGGACAGCTCGGAACCGGAAGTTGCCTATCTACACGGTGGCGAGAGCGATGCGGAGCTGTATAACCGGCAGCTCCACCTCGGCAACGGCGCGTTGTATACGAATGTGTTTCCGCTAATGCACACAGGCGGCATTTATACGCACTGGCGGGCGACGACGGACCAGAAGCGGGTGTTTATCCTGACGCGGTCGGGCTTTGCGGGCGATCAGCGGTACGGCGCGACGACGTGGTCGGGCGATGTGTACAGCACCTGGCAGGCTTTCACGCGGCAGGTTCCGGCGGGGCTGAACTTTGCGCTTTCGGGTATGCCGTACTGGACGACGGACATTGCGGGCTATGGGCCCCCGTATGCACGCGATACGCGGGACCCGGCGTACCAGAAGCTCTATACGCGGTGGTACGAGTATGGCGTGTTCTGTCCGATCTTCCGCACGCACGGGCATCGCGCGAACAACGAGAACGAGGTGTTCAGCTACGGGCCGGTGGCTCCGATTCTGATTCGCTACGATAAGCTGCGCTACCGGCTGCTGCCTTACATCTACTCGCTGGCGTGGGGAGTGACGAAGGATGATGGGACGATCATGCGTCCGCTGGTGATGGACTGGAGGACGGATGAGAAGGTATGGAATATCGGCAATGAATACATGTTCGGGCCGTCGATCCTGGTGAATCCGGTGACGACAGAGGACGCGACGGAGCGGTATGTGTATCTGCCTCCGGCGGCGAAGTGGTACGACTTCTGGACGGGGAAATCGATGGCGGGGGACGAGCGGTTTGATGCGGCGGCTCCGCTGGACCGGATTCCGCTGTATGTGAAGGCGGGGTCGATTGTGCCGATGGGGCCGGAGATCGAGTATGCGAGCGAGAAGCCGGATGCTCCGATCGAGCTGCGCGTCTATCGCGGTGCGGACGGGCACTTCGATCTGTATGAGGACCAGGGAGACACGTACAACTACGAGAAGGGCGAGCGGTCGGTGATTCCGATGGACTGGAATGATGCGACGCAGACGCTGACGATTGGGGCGCGTGAGGGGCGGTATCCGGGGATGCCGGAGCAGCGGCGATTCAACGTGGTGTTTGTTGGTGACGGCCACGGAGCGGGCGGCGCGGTTACGGCGAATCCCGACCGCAGCGTTGCGTATACCGGGGCTGCGGTTACGGTCCACGACTAAGGGCTGACTTATGCTCCCATCGCCGCCAGAGATTCCTTGACGGAGGGCATCTGGCCCGCTTCGACCTCGCGGCGGCGGATGCTGTGGAACTTTGCGAGCACGGCGTTCGCTTGCGCGAGCGCGGCGATGCGGTCGGTGTAGGCGGCGAGTCTGGCTCCAGGGATGGCGAACAGGGCCACGTGATCCGTGAGCACGTCGAGGTAGGCGCGCGCGCCGCAGCAGCCGAGGCTGAGCGCGGCGCGGCCGGTGTTCATGACCTGAGGAATGACAGCGCAGGCCGGGCGTCCCATGGCGGGAGCGTTCTGGTTTTCGACTTGCTGCGTGGCCTCGCTCAGGATGAGCGTCTGATTCGCATCGACAAACAGCAGCACCACGTCGGGAGGCAGCGGCGTTTGCGCGAGCGGCGCGTAGATGACGTGCTTCGGGCGCGACTGGAGGACGGGAATCAGAGGCAGATCTTTCTCGGTTACATAGCCGAGATCTCCGAAGACCTTGAGTGCGTCTATGAGATCGGTTTGCTGCGCCGGGGAGGGTGGGAGGTTGTGGGTGTAGACGCCGATGGCGCAGAGGCTATGATCGGCGGCTGATGTCGCGAAGGCTCCGGCGGCGGCGTCTTCCCAGAAGCGGCATCCGGCGGGCGCGTGGCCGGTGTGCTCGGGGATGGATGCGGGCACCCTGTCCGCAAAGCAGACGGCCACGGGCGACTGGCTGAGGTTGAGGCTGGCGGCGAGGGTTCCGGCGAGTTGCGCGTAGGTATTTTCCATGGCTATCAACCTATCTGTGGTTCGGTAGTGAAGCCGAGTTCTGCAATGTCGGAGCGCAGTGCGGCTTCGTTCACGAGGTCGGGGTGAAACTGGATGGTGACACTTGCGTTGGGATAGCTGGCCTCGACGGACTTCACGCCTTTCTGCTGGCGCAGCAAGGTTTCAAGGCCGACGGCGCAGGTGACGCAGGTGAATCCGCGAACATGCCACTTTACAGTCTTCGTTTCTCTCGCGTCCTCCGCGTTCTTCGCTTCTCTTTTTTCGAGTGCTTCGAGCGTTCCCAGCGAAACGAGTCCGGTTGCTCCGGTCAGCGTGGCGAGCTTGATAAATTGTCTGCGAATCATGGTCGTTTCTCCTCGACGTGCGTGATGCATTACTTCGCCGTAGCGGTGCCGGGCGCGTATTTCCATGCGGTTTCAATGGTGGCTTTGTCGGCAAAAGATGTATCGGTGTAGGCGCTGAAGGGGATTTTTTTATTCAGCAGGCCGGTCTGGATCATCAGGTCGCGCACCATATCGAAGTCAGCTTTGCGCGGGCCGAGCAGGTTGTAGCGAATGCGGGACATGGGTTTGGTCAGCGCCCAGCGCAGCAGCTCAGGCCGCTGATGGTAGTAGTAGCGTCCCACGAAATCGGCGGCATCCACACGGTTGGGCCGGCTGGTGTCGAGCCACAGGCCCGAGCGCGCGATGCCGTCGACCAGCGTTTGCACTACCTCCGGGCGCTTGTCGATAAGATCCTGCCGCACCACCAGGATGCAGGACATGTAGTCGGGCCAGTATTTGTCGGCGTAAAACAGGATGCGTCCGTATCCGTCCATCTCGGCCTGGGAGGGGAAAGGCTCGCCCATGACGAAGGCGTCGATGGCGCCGGCTTCCAACGCACCGGAGACGTCGGGTGGCGCCATTTCAACCATTTTGATGGAGCCTGGCGGCATATTGTAGGCCTGCATGGCGCGGAAGAGCAGGAGCCGTTCGTCGGAGAAACGGGTGGGGATGGCAATGGTCTTCCCGCGCAGTTGGCCGAAGTTTTTGATGGGGCCGTCTTTGCGCACGACGACCGCGCTTCCATTGCGATGCCCGAGGTAGACGACCTTGATGGGAACGCCCTGCGCAGCCAGTTCGATGGCCAGAGGAGCGACGATGAAGGCAGCCTGAATCTGGTTCGATATCAGGGCTTCCTTCAGCTCCGGGAAGCCCTGAAACATGCGCGGGAGGTACATCTCTCCGCTTTCAGAATATTTGGAGATGTAATCGGTGACCGGGCAGGTGAGCTGGCAGGTGACGGGAATGTAGCCAACGATGATCTTGCGTTCCATGGGCGGGCGGTAGTCGTTGAGCACGGCGGCCCAGTTCACGTTCAGCCAGCCGTGCAGCCCGGAAATAAGCGCCAGCCAGGCCACTGCAAAGAGCACCAGTTTGCTCTTCAGGCTGAAGGGGCGTTTGAGACGGAGGATGCTCTTAAGCCTCATTGCGGAACCCCCAGCGAACGGCCTTGAATTTTTCGATTCTGCGGAAGCCGAAATCAAGCGCCAGTCCGATTACGCCGATGAGCAGCATGGCGCCGACTACGAGATCGTAGCGTTTGCCCGAATTGCGGGAGTCGATGATGAGAAAGCCGAGGCCGGAATCGACCGCGATCATCTCGCCCGCCACCACTACCAGCCATGCAATGCCGAGCGCGATGCGCAGCCCGACCAGAATCTGCGGCAGCGCGGCGGGAAAGACGACGCGCGCCAGAATCTGCGGCGGCGTAAGTCCGAAGTTGCTTCCGGCGCGGCGGTAGATCAGGGGCACATTGCCCACTCCGTCCACGCAGGTGACCAGGATAGGGAAAAAGGCGCCGAGAAAAACCAGGAAGATGGCTGCGTAGTCGCCCACTCCGAAAAAGATGATCGCGACGGGAATCCATGCGATGGGGCTAATGGGCCGCAGCAATTGCACTACAGGATTTACGACCTGATTCACCGGTGGATACCAGCCAAACAACAGGCCGAGAGGAATGCCGATCGCGATGGCGGCGAAATATCCGATGGCGACGCGGCGCAGCGAATCGAGAATGTCGAGGTAAAGAACGCCTCGATGGATCAGATCGACAAGGCCCCGCTCCACCTCAAGCGGGGAGGGGAAGATCTTCGTCGCCGTCCACGCCACGGCGTAGTGCCAGAAGGCGAGAAACAGCGCGGACGCCAGCAACGGCCACAGGAGCCGCTCCCATTTCCTTGGTTCTGCGAGTGCGCTCATATTCCGTGCGCCAGTCCGATCTGGTTGAGGATGCCGTCGCGCAGCTCCAGATAATGGGGCGAGCTGATGTCGCGGGGATGCGCGATGTCGATGGGTACGATCTGCTGGATGCGTCCCGGGCGGGCGCTCATGACCACGACGCGGTCGGCAAGCTGCACGGCCTCGTCGATATCGTGGGTGACGAAAAGGATGGTTTTACGCTCGGCCTCCCAGATGCGGAGCAGCTCACCGCGCATGATCATGCGCGTAATCGAGTCGAGTGCGCCGAAGGGCTCGTCAAGAAACAGCACATCGGGATTCACAGCCAGCGCGCGCGCCACTTCGACGCGCTGCTTCATGCCGCCGGAGAGCTCGTGCGGATAGGATTTTTCAAACCCTTCAAGGCCCACCATCTTGATGTAGTGTTCGATACGCTGCGCGCGCTCGGAGCGGGTCAGCTTGCCGAGGCCGAACCCTATGTTGCCCTCGACCGTAAGCCAGGGAAAGACGCCGCGTTCCTGAAAGACGAAGATGCGCCGAGGGTCGGGGCCGCGCACCGCTTCGCCATCGATCGAAACTTCGCCGCTGGTCGGCGCGAGGAATCCGGCAATCGTGCTTAACAACGTGGACTTGCCGCAGCCTGATGGACCCAGCAGACATACGAACTCGCCGTCGCCTACCTCAAGGTCGATATTCTCGAGCACGGACATGCTCTTGCCGTCGCGGTTGAAGGTCATGTTGACCCCATTGGCACGCAGCTTTGTTCTGAGCCCCGGAGCGGATGCAGGCATGGAGTTCGCGGCGGCTTCTATCGTCTGCCTGGTTGACATTAGTGTTCCTCCGAATAGCTCCAGCGCAGCGCCTTGGCCTTTTCCAGCGAGCGGACGCCGTTATCGAGCAAGAGTCCGACCACCCCGATGAGCACCATACCGGCCAGCACCAGGTCGTAGCGGTTGCCGGCGTTGCGCGCGTCCACAATCAGAAACCCGAGGCCGGAGTTCACGGCGATCATCTCCGCCGCCACGACGACGAGCCATGCGACGCCGAGGGTGATGCGGAGGCCGGTCATGAGACGGGGAACGATGGCCGGATAGAGGACGCGCCGCATCAACGCCACCGGGCCAAGGCCGAAGTTTCGCCCCGCGTTGATGTAGACCGCCGGAACGCCCTGCACGGCGTTGATGACGGTAAGTAAGAGGGGCAGAAAGCAGCCCACAAAGATCAAAAAAACGGCGGCGAGATCGCCTACGCCGAACCAGAGAATCGCGATCGGGATCCACGCGAGGGGAGAGATAGGGCGCAGGACCTGAAGGATAGGATTGAAGGCCATTTCCGCGCGGCGGTACCAGCCGATGGCGAGGCCGAGCGGAATGGCGATGACCACGGCAAGGAAAAATCCCCAGGTTACGCGGAACAACGATGCGACCACGTACTTCACCAGCAGTCCGTGGCGCACGAGGTCGGCGATGCCGTGCGCGGTCTTCCACGGTCCGGGGAGGAGTTGATGCGGGTGCAGAATTACGGCAACCTGCCAGAGGCCGAGCAGAAGCAGAATGAAGATCACGGGCCGCAGCCGGACACTTATCTTCAACGGCTTCGGCCTTTCCTGCATGGCATCATTCTGGTCTCTCGGCAAGTCGTGCAGAACGTGATCAAAATCACAGCGATTTTAACCGCGCGTTGCTGGAAAGCGCGTCCACCAAAAGATTGAAATTTGTGTCCACCCTTCGGTTTTCCAGGAACGAATGCGGTTCAGGCAGTTTTGGCGTAACGCTGCTGATGCCACTTCCAGGCGCTGGCCAGAATGTCGTCGAGCTGGTTGTATTCAGGCTTCCAGCCCAGCTCTTTGCCGATTTTTTCCGAGCTGGCGATGAGGACGGCGGGATCGCCGGCGCGGCGCGGCTCTTCGACGACCGGAATAGGATGGCCCGTGACCCTGCGGGCGGACTCGATGACTTCGCGGACGGTAAAGCCGACTCCATTGCCGAGGTTATAGATGAGGCGGGTGCGCTGGTCGAGCGCGTTGAAGGCGAGCAAGTGGGCGCGGGCGAGATCGTGGACGTGGATGTAGTCGCGGATGCAGGTGCCGTCGGGGGTGGGGTAATCCTGCCCGTAGATTTTAATGCTGGCGCGGCGGCCGAGGGCGACATCGAGGATGAGAGGGATGAGGTGCGACTCGGGCTCATGCGCTTCGCCCCGTCCTTCGATGGCTCCGGCAACGTTGAAGTAGCGGAGGCTGGCGTAGCGGAAGCCGTGAATGCGGTTGAGCCAGGCGAGCATCTGCTCGACGAGGAGCTTGGATTCGCCATAGGCGTTGGTGGGACGCAGGGGCGCGTCTTCGCGGAGAGGCGTGGATTCCGGCTCGCCATAGACGGCGGCGGTGGAGGAGAAGACGAGTTTATTGACGCCGGTGGCGAGCATGGCTTCCAGCAGGCTGAGGGTGGAGGCGCTGTTGTTGCGGAAGTAGAGCTCTGGGTGCCGCATGCTTTCTCCCGCCTCGATGAGAGCGGCGAAGTGCATTACGCCGTCTATCTTGTTATGCAGAATTTTTTCGAGCGCGGCGCCGTCGGCCAGGTCGCCCTGGATGAACTCGGCCTGGGCGGGAACCATGGAACGGTGGCCGTGGCAAAGGTTGTCATAGATAACGGCTTGGTGGCCATGGTCGAGGAGCAATTGAGCTACGGTTCCACCGATGTACCCGGCGCCGCCGGTCACTAGGATTCGCAATGAGGCTCTCCTTTTTAAAGACTGCTTCGTCATTTCATCCATCCGACGATTTGTCCGCAACTGTCATCTTAATGAAGCGTTGAAGGAAGAGAGTGAGACTGGGCGGACCCCAGAGTATGGAGAGGTGGGCAGAGGAGTATGATTCGGGATACTCCCAGGGGAATAAAGAGGCGGAAATTCAAGCAAAGTGATTGAGAAAAATTTACCTTAGCCCAAACTGGAAGTGGTAAAGGTTACTCTTTTGCAGAGCACCGATTACAATAGATGCAGGATTGGTTTTTCATTTCTCCGGAGCTGCCGTCTTTCGTTTTCACCCGCAAAAAGCGGGGTCTCGTGGCTGGTGACTTGATGTATACGAGCGTACACATCCCATAAAGCAATTGTGCACGTGTTTCGTTGCTGAGCAGATGTTAAAGGCGTGGCATGGTGTTGGAACGACAGGGAATGCGGGACAGATCCGATCATCGTCATACTATGGAATGAGGAATGCAGGTAGTCCTATGACAAACTGTCACATTTGGAGAATTTCTGGCTACCTGGACAGAGACATTTCGGATGAATACATCAAAGGGAAGTATGCCTACTGACCCTCTGAATCGCGCTAACTTTGGGCTTCTCCCCACAGAGGAGGGCCGCTTTGGCTCCTTTGGCATCAGCCTGGGGGTAAACCTGGCGATTGCCGGCCTGGCCATTTTGCTGAGCATTGCGGGGGTGCACCAGGTGCAGAAACACGAGATGGTGTCGACCCTGATTTTTCCGTCGGCGCCGCCGAAGCCGATCCCGCCTCCTCCGGTGCCTCGGGTGCATGTGTTTGCGCCGCCGCCGAAGCTGGAACAGCCGAAGATCGTGATCCCGAAGCCGACTCCGGTGGTTGAGCCTCCGAAGATGGAAGAGATTCGAGTGCATGAAGAGGCTCCGAAGCTTGCTCCGGCGCCGCCGCGCCGTGTGACGCCTCCGCCGCAGCCGAAGGTGGGGCTGTTCAGCAGTTCGCATCCGACGATGGTTGCCAACAACCATGAGCGCCCCAGCACGCATACGGGCGGATTTGGCGATCCTGAGGGTGTTCGTCCCAATCCCAATGCCAGTCGTCCGGCCACGATTGCAGCCGTGGGCTCGTTTCAAGGAACTCCCGGCGTCGGCGCACCCGGAGCGGGCGCGGCCCGTCGCGGTTCGGTCCATGGAGTGGATTTTGGCTCCGGTGTAGAGAACGGCGTTCCCGGAGGCCGCGACACGCACGGCACGGTGGCGTCGGCAGGGTTTTCGAACGGAGTGATTGGCGGCACGGGCAGGCCCGGCGGCACAGGCCGGGTTGCACAGAGCGGATTCGGCGGCACAGGATACGGCCAGGCTGCTCCGGGGGTCCACCGGACGGAAGCCGTGAATTCCACGCCGCTCAAGATTCTCAACAAGCCGAACCCTGGGTATACGGCCGAGGCGCGGCGGTTGAAGATCGAGGGCGATGTCACTCTTCAGGTTCGATTTACGGCATCGGGGCAGGTTGAGGTGCTGCGCGTTGTGAATGGGTTGGGCTATGGGCTGGATCAACTGGCGCAAGACGCGGCCCGGCGCATTCAATTCAAGCCGGCCACCCGCGACGGGCATCCTGTGGACGAAGTGACCATCATTCGCGTTACCTTTCAATTGGCGTAGATTTTTTGTAGGAATTTTCGCAGTGTAGTTGTGTAAGTATATGGAATTAGAAGGTTTTTGAGGAGCCCGGAAAATGTCTCTCCGCAAGTTTTGTACCTTTGGTCTGGCCATGGTCCTGAGCGTGACCGCAGCCCATGCAAAGAAGAAGCCCAATTACGCCGCCCTTGTTCCACTGACTCCTCAGGAGTCTGCTCTGGTACAGCGGGCGATCGCTCGGGAGCACGCCACCATCCAGCTGATCAGGAAGAGCACACCCGTGGTGCAGACATATATCCAGAACATGCGTCCGGATCCGGTGCTCTACTCTGTGCCAGTCAGCGATGAGTACAGCATCGCGCGCGTTGACTTCGGCAAGACGTTTACGGCAGAGAACTACAGCGAGCAGAAGCAGTCGAGGGGATTTTTCCGGGGCACGACGAAGTATCTGAGTGACCTGACCAAGAGCTTTCATATCAGCTATTCGCAGACCGGCTTCATGGACATGATGTTCATGGATCCGGTGGGCTTCGATCAGCAGCACTACGACTTCGCGTTTGTGCGCCGCGAGTTTCTGGGCTCGGTCCGGACCTGGGTTTTCGATGTTCGCCCCAAGCCGACGGTGAAGGGCTATGGCCGCTTCTTCGGTCGCATCTGGATCGAGGACCAAGGGGGCAATATTGTCCGCTTCAACGGCACGTTTACAGGCAACAAGGACAACGACGCGGTCCACTATTTTCACTTCGACAGCTGGCGTACCAACCTGCAGCCGGATGTCTGGCTGCCGACGGCCATTTATGTGGAAGAAACGCACCAGAGTGTAGACCGGAAGGCGGTCGGGTTCCGCGCGCAGACCTACCTGTGGGGCTACTCTCTGAAGCTGCCGCAGCGCGAGTCGACCAACGAGTCGATCGAGGTTGAAAATGCGCAGGACCAGAGCGGCCAGTCGGGAGACCTGACCCCGCTTGAGGCTCAGCGCGAGTGGAGGACCCAGGCGCAGGACAATGTGCTGGATCGTTTGACACAGGCCGGATTGCTGGCTCCGCCGAGCGACTTTGACAAGGTGCTGGAGACAGTTACGAATAACATCATCATCGGGAGCAAGCTGGCGCTGCCGGATGATATCCACTGCCGCGTGTTGCTGACGGCGCCACTGGAGTCGCTGGCGGTCGGCAATACAATCCTGGTTAGCAAGGGGCTGATCGATACCCTGCCAACCGAGGCCGATCTGGCCGCGGTGCTCAGCTTCCAACTGGCGCATATTGTGCTTGGACACCACCTCGACACGCGTTATGCCTTCAACGACCGGCTGCTCTTCCCGGATGCGGCGACCTTTGAACGCATCAACATGAACCACACGGCGACGGATGATGAGGCCGCGGCCAAGAAGGCAGTGGAGCTGTTCAACGCTTCCGTCTACGCCAGCAAATCCGGTGAGGTGGGGCTCTATTTTGAATCGCTGGCGGCGCGCCAGAAGGCGCTGACCGCGCTGCTGACGCCGCGGCTGGGCGATTCGCTGATTCGCCCCGATGGAACACCCTGGCTCTCTGGCCTGTCGCATGGAGCGCCGAAGCTGAATCCGGATAACCTTTCCCAGATCGCGGCGCTGCCGCTCAACAGCCGCCTGCGCATCGATCCCTGGGACGACAAGGTGTATCAGCTGAATGCGAAACCGGCGCCGCTGCTGAACCCGGGCGACAAGATGCCATTCCAGGTTACGCCTGTCTACTACCGGCTGGCGTACTATCAGCCGCCAGCCCCGCCAGCGGCCGCAGCAGCACCTGCCCAGGGGACGGCGAATCCACCGGTTCCGGCGGACGCGAATCAAGACGCGGCGAATCCACCGGCTCCGGCGGACACGAATCAGAACCAGCCGACTCAGGGGACTTCCAATCCTCCGCCGGTAGACACGAATCAGAACCAGCCGACTCAGGGGACGTCCAATCCACCGCCGGTAGACACGAACCAGACACAACCGCAAGCCCCGCAGCAACGGTAGCCGTGCGGCCCGGCTCTCCCAGACAGGGGGCCGGGTCGGCCACGATTTTCACGAAAGGTGATGAATGCCTGGTGCTTTGAATGCATAGAGAAGTCATCTTAACGCCGGAGAAAGCAAAAGCCGTGACCAACGCGATCAAGAAGCTCTTTATCCTATGTTGTGTGTTAACCGCCGCTACTGTTTACGCTCAGGTGGCACCATCCGTTACCGGAGGGGGGTCCTCGCTCTGGGTGGGCGGCGAATATGCCAACTTCGTTCCCGACTATGGCGCCGCCAACCTCAACGGCATTGGCGCCTCGTTCGACTTTAATGTGACGCGTAAGATCGGCGTGATCGGAGAAGGGCGCTGGCTGCGTTGGGCTTCTAATAACGGCGATACAGGCGAGACGCAGTCGGACTATCTTGCTGGGGGGAAATACCGGTTTTTCCGATATCAGAAGTTTGACTTTAACGCCAAGTTCTTGCTCGGCGGCGTGTGGATCAGGTTCCCTGACGATATTGGTTCGGGCAGTTATTTTGCCTATGCCCCGGGCGCTTTCGTGGACTATCACATCAACAGCAGGTTTTTAGCCCGCGGCGGCTACGAGTATCAGATTCTGCCGACCGCGCCCAACATTCCCGGGTTTCCCAGCAATGGACTTACGCCCCACGGCTTCAGCGTCGGCGTAGAGTACGTCGTCCTCCGCTAAACTGGACTTTTATGCGTACAGGGACCGGGCCATTCAGGCCCGGTTCTGCTTTTCCGGGGTTGAACCTGGTTGGCCAGACCGATCCTCCCATCGGACGGGGAGGGGTAGCGGCTGCAGCTTTGGGCTGCGTCGAGGCGCTATTTTGGCGTCTTACGCCCTACGCCCAGGATGCGCACCATGCAACCTTTGGTGCTGCCGGTCAGTGCAAATGCCAAAACATCGCCCAGAATTTCCCACGAAACGAAATAGCCGCACGGCAGCGGGGCATAAAACGAGGCACCGCTCATCGGGTGCCGCTTCTCCGGAAGGGGATTTTTCTGAAGCAAAAGCAGGAAATCGCCGATTTGCCGGCGTGCTTCGGCGTCGCAGTCCAGGATGTCTGATTTGACTGCGGTATCAACATCCACCTGGCAGGGCATGGCACCCTGATGGTATCAGGCGCGCCGCTTTTTGCCCGCGGATCCGCTGGCTGCGAGGCGTGAGGCAATCCGGGGCTTTTTTGCGGGCTTGTATCCAATTTCGCCCAGGAACTGGCTCAGTGGGAGGTCTGAAGGCTTGGCGCCGCGCCGCGCCTCGAACTTCCTGCGAAGGTCTTCCGGCAGCTCGTCGCGACGGACACTTACGATCGGGGTGAGCGTAGCCCTGCCACCGGCAACCTCCAGCAGCAACTCGTTGCCCTCCTGAAGCGAGAGCAGATCCATACAGTCCCTGGGGATGGTCACCTGGCGTTTGGTCCCGATGGGGAGTTTGAATTGTGCGGTCTGCGTGTTCCGCATTGGGCTGGCTCCTTCCTTATCAGTATAGCGGATCAGCGGATCATCCGCCAATCCGGATATCCGCTATGGATGCCCCAGATCGAGGAAGCGGAGCAGCAACTGGCAGGCAAAGCCCAGAGCCATCAGAGCGAAACCTGCCACAGTCCATCGCATGGAGATGATTGCCGCCTGCCACTCGTCGTCGGTAAGGTGCAGCTTTGGAAATTGACGCTTGAACTCTTCATCCACGCGGCTGCGGTGCAGCTCGCTCAGCCGGAGGAGAGCGTCGCGGGCCAGCAGGCAGCCGCCAACGAAGGTCAGGCCGTCGGCGAGGAAGCCGACCCAGGCGCGGTGTGCTTCGATCCAGTTCACGCCCCCGATGCTACTCCTGCCGGGCCTGGCGCAGTGCACGCGGACGCCAGAATTTCCGGAGGCTCCAACTGCCGAAGCGGAATGTGAGCAGCAAAAGACCGGAGCCCACGATGAGACCAATGGGAACAAGCCACATTCCGATGATCTCGTGGCCTGGATGTGTCCAGGTTGCCCCACTTCCGAAGGAAAAGCCGGCCGACCCATCGATGCCCTTGCCGCCCGGTCGGGGGTTGAACCAGATTCCGCCGTTCCGAGGATAGATGAGCTTGAAAAAGCCTACGATGACGAGGATTCCGCCCAACGTGTACCCAATCACCGAAGTGGCGAAGACGGTGAGTCCGACCAAACTCAGGCTCGCCCACCGAAAGAGACTATGCAGGGTGAGGAGCGGGGAGGAGCTGGACTGCGCACGTTTCATCAACTCGTCGGTACGGTAACGGCCCGCCAACTCCCCGGGCGTGCCGAGGGCGGAGAGCGTGGCGGCGACGGCTTCCGGCGAAGCGTCGGCTGAGGTCTTGTCGAGGATGTGGAAGCGAATTTCCTCGACGATGTCGTTTACATCGTCATCGGTGAGCTCACGCAGTTGCCTGTGCAAAGCGGAAAGATAAGCATCGATGGTCTTTTGGGAATCGGCAGAGAGAATCATGGTTCTTCCTTCCTTGTTTCTCCACTCAGGGGCGCGAGCAGGTTGGTCATACTGGCAGAAAACCGGGCCCAGATGCGGGACATCCCCAGAGCACGTTGCCGCCCGGCGGGGGTGAGCCGGTAGTACTTACGGGGGTGGCCGGAGTCGGCCTCAACCCACTCGGATTCGACGAGCCTGAGGGCGCGCAGGCGATTGAGCAGCGGGTACACTGTGCCTTCAACCACGATCAGATCCGATTTGGACTCAAGGCTGCGAAGAATTTCGAGTCCGTAGAGCCGGCCCTCCCAGAGGGCGGCGAGGATCGCGAGCTCGAGCGATCCTTTACGGAGCTGGACTTCCCACTTATCAGGGCTTTCGGGGATGTAGCCCTCGGGCGCCGGGATTGCGGGTGTGTCTGTGCCTGGCTTTTTCACAGACGAGATACTATGCATAACATAGTATATTGTCAACTCTAATCTTTCAGAAATTTGAGGATTTCGGCAGTTGATGGAAGGCAGGAAAGCGCCCATCTGAAATTTCGGGGGACGTTTTGCGAGCGATAATCTACTAAAAGTAATAGGATTATTTGTCGACTGGCGGCTGCAAGTGCATCAAGCTGCGAGAAGCAAAGCGGTTTAGTCGTTTTGGGTGGTTCCAGTTACTGGAAGGGCACGGGTGGAAATTCTATGAAAAAAAGTGTTGACCACGGAAGCGGTCCCGTTTACCTTAAATACTGCCGGGAGCGTGGGTGAAGGAACCGGTCCCATTACGTTTGTTTATTGGATGGTTTTTTCAGCCCGGCGCATACAGTTTCAACTCTCTATTCCCAGCCCATCTACTTCGCTGCCCTCCGCGCGAGTCGCAGAAGACTGGAATCGTTGCGGATAGCAGCTGAAAAGCCCACACCACCGAAGTAATGCAGGGTAGAAAGAAAATTGATCTAGATCGGCGCTTCGTGCGTCTAATGTTTTGATAAAACTAATGACCGCTTCAGTACTCCTTAAAGAACTTCGGTTCCAGGCTGTAAGTCTGAAAGCAGTCAAAAGAAATTAAGGAGAGAACTATGCGTTCGGATTTGATTTTTGGGGCGCTTGCCCATGTGAAGAACCGCTACCAGCTTTGCCAGTTGGCTTCGAAGGCCACCCGCAAGCTGCACAAGCCCAACACCCGGCTGCAAGATACGACCAATGAGGTGCTGGTGCGCTTTCATTCGAGCGACCCTGCCGCCTCGATTGTCTCGAAGACCGCTGCCCCCGTTCAGGACCGCCGCGCCGCATAAGCGCGGCGCCGCTCCTCGCGGCACCTGTTTCATTTTCTGAAGCCTACAGCCTATCCAAAGTCCCTTCATCGTTTTTCCCTTCCTTACACATCCCACCCGAGTCAATCGCAGGTAAAGAATGACAATCTCTGAACTGAAAGAAAAAAACATTACGGAGCTGAGCCGCATTGCGCGCACCCTGGAGATTCCGGGCGCCAGCGGGCTCCGCAAGCAGGACCTGATCTTCCGCATTCTGCAGGCGCAGAGCGAGAAGGAAGGTCACATTTTTGCCGAGGGCGTGCTGGAAATTCTGCCTGACGGCTATGGTTTCCTTCGCTCGCCGGACTACAACTACCTGCCCGGACCCGATGACATTTATGTATCGCCTTCGCAGATCCGCAAGTTCGATCTGAAGACGGGTGACACGATCAGCGGCAACGTGCGGCCTCCGCATGAGGGCGAGAAGTATTTTGCGCTGGTGAAGATCGAGGCCATCAATTTTGAGTCGCCGGAAGAGACGCGCAACAAAATTCTGTTCGACAACCTGACACCGCTATATCCGCAGGAGCGGATCAAGATGGAGACGGTGCGGGAAAACATCAGCGGGCGTGTGCAGGATCTGCTGACGCCGATCGGCAAGGGGCAGCGCGGACTGATTGTGGCTCCGCCGCGTACCGGCAAGACGATGCTGCTGCAGTCGATTGCGAACTCGGTGACGGCAAATCATCCGGAGGTTGTGCTGATCGTGCTGCTGATCGATGAGCGTCCGGAAGAAGTGACGGACATGCAGCGGTCGGTGAAGGGCGAGGTCATCAGCTCGACGTTTGACGAGCCGGCAGCGCGGCACGTGCAAGTGGCCGAGATGGTGATTGAAAAGGCCAAGCGGCTGGTGGAGCATAAGCGCGACGTCGTGATTCTGCTGGACTCGATTACGCGACTGGCGCGCGCCTACAACACGATTGTTCCGCCGTCCGGCAAGGTGCTCTCAGGCGGCGTCGACTCGAATGCACTGCAGCGGCCGAAGCGGTTTTTCGGCGCGGCGCGCAACATTGAAGAAGGCGGCTCGCTGACGATTATTGCCACGGCACTTGTCGACACCGGATCGCGCATGGATGAAGTGATCTTTGAAGAGTTCAAGGGCACGGGCAACATGGAAATCATCCTTGACCGCAAGCTGGTCGACAGGCGGGTGTTTCCGGCGATCGATATTCAGCGCTCGGGCACGCGCAAGGAAGAGCTGCTGATTCCCAAGGAAGACCTGCAGCGCATCTGGGTGCTCAGAAAGGTGCTGAACCCGCTGTCTCCGGTGGAAGCGATGGAGTTGCTGGTGGACAAGCTGGGCAAGGCGCGGAACAACGCGGAGTTTCTGCTAAACATGTCCTCGATCTAAGTGCTGGCCGCACGGGCGGACGCGGCTTCGCCGCCATTGTTGTGTTAGCTCTTGTGGCGCTCTCTTTGGTCGCGGAGTTCACTGTGTCAAATAAGAGGCGCTCGCTTTGGCGGGCGCTTTTTATTGGGCGCAGAACCCCAGGGTTTGATGCAGTCGGTTGGGCAGAGGGGAGGTTGGATCTGCCTGCGCGTGCGCGCCCTTAGCGGTCGGTTACCTCATAGCGAGCGTCCATTCCGGCCAGCATGTGGTCGCTGATGTGGCAGTGATAGAGCCAGATGCCAGGATTTGCGGCCACCATATCGGCAGTAACCATTTGGGCGGAGACAACGGATATCACATCCGTGCGCTGACCGCCGACTAATACGGTGTTTCCATGCCAATGCGGAGTGTGGGCATTGTTAAAGTCGCCAAGCGTGGCCACATACCAGCGGACACGGTCGCCTTTCTTCATGACCATCATGGGCATGTTGCCGTAGATGTATCCGTTGATGGACCACTTGATATTGGTGGAGGCAAAGCCGCTGTTGGCAACAGTACCGACGAGTCCGGTTGCTGATAGTGGTTCCGGGAAAATCCCGTCTGATTCCTTTGGGATCGGTGGTGTATTTGCGGATGTTGTCGTCGATGTACCAGCTCTCGTTCTCATTGATGGCGATGAACATGGTAGCAAACTCGTGGTCCACGTCTTTCGGGCTGCCGTCCGGCCGTGCCATTCCACGACGGGTAACGACAATGAATCCAAAGAGGCCCGAGGCCACGTCGCGGAGCTCGTCGCAATGCGAGTGGTAGAGCCAGAAGATGGAGCTGGGATCGTTCGGGCCCGGGCCGGATTGATCGGCAATCTTCCAGGTATAGATGTGGGTGGCGCCGGGTGGGACGCAGCCATCGGTTTTGTCGGCGCCACTGGTGCCGTCGTTATAGTCCGCGCCCTCCGAGTCCTTTTTATAGACCACTCCGTGGGGGTGCATGCCGAAGGGGTGGGAAGCATTGTTTTTGAAGACGACCTGGATTGTGTCGCCGACTTCTCCTCGCAGGATGGGTCCGACGAGGCCGAGGTAGGCTTCGCCGGGGGGACGCATCTTGAGCTTCGTGAAGGTGGCGTCGGTATATTCGCGGTAGATTGCCTTTTTGTAGACGCTGCCTATCTGGTGCGGTCCGGATTGGGTAAAAGACCGGGCGATGGCGTCGAAGGACATGCCCATGGCCTCATCGCGGCCGGAAGGGGCGTAGTTCCAGGTCACCTCGTCCGCGGCGACGTAATAAATGCGCGTTTTGCCTGTGTGTTGTGATGCCGCAGCGTGAACATAAACGGCCGCAGCGCAGAAGATAAGGCCCACGAGGCATAGAACAGCCCTCCTGGCAGATGGAACAATTCGCTGGTTCATCTTTTCTCCAAGGGGAGTTGTATTGCGACCGTTGTCTCGCTTCGTAATTAAGACAGGGAATGACTGAGATCCGTCGACGCAGGGATGCTTATGCATCGTTCGCTGCGCAGGCGGGAGGAGTGACTGGATTCGAGCGCAGATTCCCTATCCAACCTGGAAGTGGCGCAATAATACGCCCGGCCTTCGGTGGTGACAACGGGAAATGAAGACGGCGAAAGTTTGTGCGGGATGTGAGTCAATAATCCACGCGGACGTTGTCGAGAGACGGTAACAAGACAGGGCGGAGTTCGGCGATGAGGCGTCCGGCCTTTACGGCGGGGTCTTCGGCGGTCAGGGCCAGTGCTTCTTCGAGGCTTTCCGCCTGCAGGATGGTGATCCCGGTCACGTCGTCGGACGGGTTCCGGGTGTGGCCGAGGGCAGGGCCGGTAAGCAGGAATTTTCCAGCTTCGGTCTGCCGGCGCAGGAAAGCGAGCTGCTTGGTCATGAGGTCTTCATGTCCCTGCGGTATGTCCCACTGTGGTCCTTTGCGCAGGAGGCAGAGGAAGTACGGCTTGAGGTTGCGGGGAACGTCAGCCATCCGGGGAGCCTTGGAGTTTTCCGGCATGTCCTGATTTTATGGCCAGGGCTGCATTATGGGTCCGGGATCGTCATACCCGGCTCAGCGGTTGTCAGGGGTGTAGTTGCCGCCGTTGTCATTCTCGAAGCGGTTGCCGGGGAAGCGGGGAATCCCGAAGTGTCCGCGGAGGTGCAGCAGGTCGAGCGGGCTGAGGGTTCCGTTGACAGCGATGAGGTCGAGGTTGGTGGGGTTCTGAACGAGCAGCACCATGCCCTCGACGTTGGCGTGCTCAAAGCGAATCCATAGGTCGGTGCGGCCGGGATTCTCGGAGGCGGCGTTGGCCTGTGCGGTGACGAGATGCTTCCAGCCGCGATCACGGTACTGTGCGCGAACGGCGTCGAGAGCCGCAGGGTTGTAAAGTCCGGGTTCAGGATAGCGGTAGAGATGGACGGAGATGCCGCGCAGTTTGGCCACGATGCGCTGGGTGTCGTCGTCTCCGGTGAAGTCGCTGGCGAGGCGCAGCATCTGGGGATCGAAGGTGAAGTCGGTGTGAAAACTGGCGTGACGGCCAAGGGTGTCCATGCCCTGCGGAATCCAGCTGTCGTCGGGGAAGTTGGTGGGGTTGGCGTTCTGCGCGCGGCTGGCGAACGGGGCCAGCAGGAGCAGGGTAAGGACGGCGACGGGCGCAAAACGGCGGAAAACAGGCATGGGAAATCTCGCTACAGGCCTAAACGCGGATGAGGGGGAAAAGTTTGCCTGGGCGGGCGAAAATATTCAGGCAACTCGGCGCGGGAAACGGTACTCAAGAGATAAGGGGGCGCGTGATGAAGTGGACACAGTTGAAGTACCTGACCGCTATGATGCTGATTGGAGACGGGGTTCTGGCCATGCTTCGGCCGCACCGGGATGCGCTGACGTGGAGCATGGGCCCGGCGCCGTGGAAGGCGCTGATGCAGTATCTTTCCGACCATCCGGATGTGACGCGCGCGATTGGTGCGTCTGAGGTTGCGCTGGGATTTGCCCTGATTGCGAGCAATGGAACAGCGGCGGAGCAGATGGCGGAGGAAGCAGCCGCGATGCGGGCGCGGATAAAGACCATCGCCTGACAGAAGCAGACGAATTTTCGCGCTAGACTGGGTAGCATGACTGATCGCCTTTATTACGCAGACTCGTTTCTGCATACCTTTACCGCGAAGGTTGCGGATATCCGTGAAACCTCGCGCGCGGATGGTGTATCCACCTGGCAGATCGCCTTTGACCGCACGGCTTTTTATCCCACGAGCGGGGGCCAGCCCTGCGATACCGGCACGCTGACGGCAAACTCGCGCGGCGGAGTGGTGCTGGAGGCGGCGGTGGAATCCGTGGAAGAAGACGAGCAGGGGACGGTGTGGCACTTTGTCCGCAAGCCTCTGGCGGCGGGCACCCATGTTCAGGGCAAGATTGACTGGCAGCGGCGTCTGGACCATATGCAGCAGCATTCGGGGCAGCATCTTCTCTCGGCGGTGTTCGCGCGCGAGCTGCAAGCGCCGACGATTTCCTTTCACCTTGGAGATGCGGTCTCGACCATCGACCTGGCCTCCGGACCGATCGCACACCACAGCCTGGAGCGGGTGGAACAGATAGCCAACGAATGGATTGCGGAAGACCGTGCGATCACGACCCGGACGGTGGAGCGGGCCGAGGCGGAGGCGCTGCTGGCGGCGGGAAGACTGCGCAAGCTGCCGGAGCGCGACGGGAAGATTCGGCTGATTGAGATTGCTGATACCGACCTGAACGCGTGTGGCGGAACGCATGTGCGGAGCACGGGACAGATTGGCGGGCTGCTGCTGCGCGGCGTGGAGAAGGTGAGCCGCGGGATGCGCGTATCGTTCGTATGCGGGCAGCGCGCGGCTGCTGCCGCGCGGCACGACTTTGCGATTCTGAGCCAGACAGCGGGGCTCTTGTCGATTCGCAGCGCGGATATTCCAGCAGCGATTGAGCGGATGAGGGCGGAGACAAAGCTGGCGGAGAAAGAGCGGCTGCGGCTGCGCGAGGAACTGGCCGGATACCACGCGGTACGCCTGGTGGTGGAAGAGCAGATCAGGGGCGGACTGCGGCTGGTGAGCCGCAGCTTTGAGGATCGCGATCCGGAATATATCCGCATTCTGGCGTCGAGCCTGACGGCCTCTGCGCCGCGGACCGTCGCGGTGCTGGTGTCTGAAGAGAACTGGCCGGCGCGGCTGGTGGTCGCGAAGAGCGGCGACATCAATCTGCATTGCGGTGATCTGCTGCGCGAGACACTGGCGGCGTTTGGGCTGCGCGGCGGCGGGTCGGCTGAATTTGCGCAGACGGATGTGCCGCAGGAACAGCTGGAAAAGGTGCGCGGGTCGCTGGAGGCCTGGATTCTTGCACGGTGCCGGTTGAGAAGCAACCTTGCCAGCTCCGATGCGTAGCGGCGGGAGCGGAACCCTTTCGCAATCGGGGCGGCGCTGATAAACTTGACGAGTATCTCCCGCCAGATTGTGGGGCTGTAGCTCAGCTGGGAGAGCGCCTCGTTCGCAACGAGGAGGCCAGCGGTTCGATCCCGCTCAGCTCCACCAAAATCCTTGGAAATTTTATTTACCTGCCGGGCGCATGCTGCGGGGCGTTCAGGCTTTCGCCTGCACGGCGCGGCGGGCGGCTTCGCGTCCGATGCGGACCATATCGGGCAGGCCGACGCCATAGTAGGCGTTGCCGGTGAGGTAGAGGCCGGGGATTTCTTTCACGAGGGATTCGAGCTGGGCCATGCGCTGGAGATGTCCGACGGCGTACTGCGGGAGCGAGTGCGGCAGGCGGCGCACGATTGTGATGTGCGGCGCGGGCATGGGGCCCAGGGCTTCCGAGAGGCGCTCCAAGGCGAGCGCGGCGAGGGCTTCATCATTGTCGCTGAGGTGGGCATGCGCGGCGGCTCCGCCGAAGAAGGCGCGGATGAGGATGCCGCCTTCCGGGACGCGGTGCAAAAACTTTTGATCGACGAAGGTGCAGGCGAGGAGCTGCGAGTCGGCGTCGGGCAATGGCGGCACGAGGTAGCCGAACCCGCGGGGGATGGTGAGGGCGCGGGCCTGCTCGGGCAGGAACGCCAGCGCGACGATGATGGCGGAGGTCGAGTGCAGGGGCAGGAGCGGATGGACGCGCGCGTTGATGCTTTGCAGAAGCCGGTGCGTGACGGGCGCGGGTGTGGCTACGATGACGGCGTCGAAGCGCTGCGTGGCGCCCCCGGTGGAGACTTGCCAGCCTTGACTGGTGCTGGCGAGCGCGGTGACTTCGTCGGAGAGCCGCACGGAGTCTGCGGGCAGATTTGCGGCGATGGCGTCGGTGAGCGTGCTCAGTCCGGAGCGGAGATTGGTGAACACGGAGCTGGTGCTCTGGTGGGCGCAGGACTGGACGGCGCAGATGAGGCTGCCGTGCTCGCGCTCCATTTTGACGAAGGCGGGCATGACGGCGCGGACGCTGAGCGTGTCGATGTCTCCGCCGAAGACCCCGGCGAGGAGCGGTCCAGCGATGGTGCGGGTGACTTCATCGCCGAAGTGGCGGCGTACGAAGCTGGCTACGGACTCGTCTTCGTTATCTTTGAGAGCGGAGGCTTTCAGTTCTTCCGCGCGGGATGGTTCTCGTTCATAGGCGAGGCGCGCCTCTGGCGTGAAGAGCGGCGAATTGCTGATTGCGTCCAGGTCGCAGGGGACCATCATGCGCATGCCGTCGGGCATGGGGATGAGCTGGTTGTCTTTAAGCAGGTAGGTGCGACGCTGGTGGTCGTTCGACGGGATGATTTCGTTGGCGAGGCCGAGTTCTTCGGCCAGCTCGCGTGCCCAGGGTTTTTCCGTCACCCAGGAGTCGGGGCCGCACTCGATGGTGAAGCCGTCCTGATGGATGGTTTCGATGATGCCGCCCAAGCGCGGGGCGGACTCGTAGAGGATGAAGCCTTGCGCGTCGCGCGTGAGTTGATATGCGGCGGAGAGTCCGCTGAGTCCTCCTCCTATGATGGCGATGCGCTTCATTGCCGGTCGAGGCGCGCGAGTCCCTGGCGGGCAAGGTCGGCGAGCGCGGCGGTGAGGAGCGCGGAGTGGTTGAGCGATTCAGGACGAAGCAGCTCCATGCCGAGGTCGGCGGCGTACTGGCGGAAGGCGATGTCGATGTCGTAGAGGATTTCGACGTGATCGCAGAGAAAGCCGATGGGCTGGAGGATGACGCGCTCGATGTCCTGTGCGCGGAGAGCGGTGAGAGTGTCTTCGACGGTGGGCCCGACCCAGGGGCCACCCGACATGCCCTGGCTCTGAAAGGCGAAGAACCAGTCGTCAGGCGTGAGCCCGGCGCGCTTGGCGACCATGGCGGCGGTGCGTTTGGCCTCGTCCGCGTAGGGGTCGCCGCTTACGCCGTCGGTGTCCTGGAGGGTTCGCATGGGGACGCTGTGGGCGGTGAATAAGACTGTAGTCCCGGGCGTGTAGACGGCGCGAAGGCGCTCGGCGAAGGCGTCGGCAAGGAGCGGATGTTCGGCCCAGCCTTCGATGAACTCGAAACGCATGCCGTCGGCCTCGGCGGACACGGCGCGCTTGTAGAGACCGACGCTGGTGCGGGAGTTCTGCGGCGCGAGGCAGATGGCGGCGAACTTCATGACGCCGTCGGCGCGCATGGCGCGGAGGGCGTCGGCGATGTAGGGCTTCCAGTTGCGCATGCCGATGTAGACGGGCAGTCCGAGCTTCTGCGAAAGCATCGCTCCCTGTTCGCGGGTGAGGCGGGTGAGCGGGCTCGCGCCGATGAGCGAGTAGCGGTGGCGAATCTCTTCGATGACGGTGCCGGGCAGCGGGCGGCCTCCGGTGACGTTGCGGAGGTATTCGGGAATTTCGTCGAGGGTATCGGGGGTTCCGTGAGCGAGAAGCAGGATGGCGGATTTTTCGCTCATTTTGCGCGGCCTGCCGTGTATTCGCGGACGAATTTTACTGTGGCCTGGACGTTTTCTACCGGGGTTTCGGGAACGATGCCGTGGCCCAGGTTGAAGATGTGTCCGGGGCGCGACGCGGCCTGGTCTAATATGTGCTTCACACGGTTACATATTAGCTCCGGCTCGGCGAAGAGGGTGATGGGGTCGAGGTTTCCCTGGATTGCGCAGGCGTAGTCGAGGTTGCGCCAGGCCGTGTCGAGTGGAGTGCGCCAGTCGAGGCCGAGGACGTCGGCTCCGGTTTGGCGCATGGAGGGGAGCAGGCCGGCGGTGTCGACTCCAAAATAGATAACGGGTACACCGAACTCCTGGACGCTGCGCACGAGCGAGGTTGTGATGGGGAGGACGAACTCGCGGTAGTCCTCAATGCTGAGGGCTCCGGCCCAACTGTCGAAGATCTGAATCACGTCGGCTCCGGCCTCGACCTGCCGCTTGGCATATTCGCGGAGGACGACGGTGAGCTTCTCGAGCAGGGCGCGCCACGCATCGGGCTGGCGGTACATGAAGGTCTTGGTGTGGACGTAGTTGCGGGAGCCTCCGCCCTCGATCATGTAGCTGGCGAGGGTGAAAGGCGCTCCGCAGAAGCCGATGATGCCGAGACGGTCGCGAAAGTGGGCGGAGACGCGCTGGATGGCTTCGGCGACATAGCTTAGCTCGGAGGCGCGATCGGTGCGCAGGCGGGCTACGGCTTCGGCGGTGCGAATGGGCGCGTGGATGACGGGGCCTTCGCCGGCCTGGAACTCGAAGTCGAGGCCCATGCACTCGAAGGGCAGCAGAAGGTCGGCGAAGATGATGGCGGCATCCACGTCGAGCTTTTCCGCGGCGGTGATGGTGACTTCGGCGGCGAGCGCGGGCTGCTTGCAGATCTCGACCAGCGAGTGATGCTTGCGGACTGCCTGATACTCGGCCATGTAGCGCCCGGCCTGGCGCAGAAACCAAACGGGCGTGCGGTCAACGGGCTGGCGGAGGCAGGCGCGCACCAGGCGGGTTGCTCCGGTCATCGTTCCGGTCATTGCGCCAGCTTTGGTCGCTTCAGGGATATTTTTTGTGAGGGTTTGGGGTACTTGTGTCATGCAAAAGGGCCACCCATGAGGGTAGCATCTTCGCCCGGACGGCGATGTGAGCGGATCAAAAGCTGAGGGTGAGCGTGAGGTAGATGATCCGGTTGGCCTGGGTGCTGGTGAACTGCGTGGATGAGAGGCTGGTCGATTGACCGAAGAGCGACGAGCCGAGGACGCCGACGGGTGTGCCTCCGTTGTTGGTGTTGAATATGTTCTGGGCGCTCAGGCCGAGGATCATCTGATAGCGGCGGGCGATGGGCGCCTTTGACGGTTTGTCGCCAGGCTTTGGCTTGGGGGGCGCGGGCTGATCGGTGAGTTTCGGGCCGAAAGTGAAGTTCCGCGAGAGGCTCATGTTGAGCATCACGAACGCTGGGCCGGTGCCGTAATTGATGGGGATGGTCTTTTGGCCGGGCAGCGGGTCTGAATCGAAGTTGCCCCACGGGGTGCGATAGACACTGGGGCGGCTGAGGTCGGTGGCGAAGGTGGGGCGGTCGTTGAACTGCGAATCGCCGTTGATGTCCTGACCCAAGGTGATGTTGAAGGGCTGGCTGGATTGCGCGATGAAGAAGGGGTTGAGCGTGAACTGATACGGCAGGTGGATGATGCCGCCGAGGTAGCCGCGGCTGTGGATGTCATTGGCAGCACGCCCGTAATCGACGTTCAGGTCGTACTGGTCGGAGGGAAAGCTGCTGGCTCCCTGGGTGTTGGCATTATGCGTGCCAAGGACGTAGTAGCCGTAGAGGGTGACGGGCTTGGTGTCGTAGCGGACATGCACGTAGAGCTCGTGGTGTTTGGACGCGGCGATGGACTGATATTCGTAGATGTTCTGCAGGGTTCCAAAGGGGCGCACGCCGCTGGTGGGGTCGTCGGGATTGTAGGTTCCGGGCAGCGGGGCGTTGATGTTGCGCGTGATGAGCTGGTCGATGCCGCGGTAGTAGGTGTAGTCGGCATGGAACAGGAGGGCTTTGTATTGCTTGTCGACGCCGATGCTTTCCTGCAGCAGATACGGCGCATGAAGCAGAGGATCGATGCGATAGATGGTGGGCAATGTGGCCGGGCCCAGCTCATCGGGCGAGGGAAGGTTGGGGTAGAAATCGGGATTCTGGACGACATATTGCTGCTGCAGGATGCCGTTCTGCCGCGCGGCGTTGAGGATGAGGTCGGGAGGGAACCGCTGATAAAAGAGCCCTGCGCCGGCGCGAATGACGGCAATCGGCGGCTTACTGCCTTTGGCCCCGATGGACCATCCGAGGCTGAGCCGGGGGGCGAAGTCGGCGTGGTCGGGGATGCCGGACTGTGCCTCGTAGCGGACTCCCGGAGTGAGCGTGATGTTGGGGGTGAGCTTCCACTCGTCTTCGATATAGAGACCGACGTCGGCGACGTTGATGGCGATCTTCGGGGTTCCGGCGGTGACTGCGTACTGGCTTGCTCCGCCGCCGAGGGCGCGAATCTGGGCCGGGGTTAAGCCATCCGCGATGCCCTGCTCCGTGATTTCATAAGCCTGAATCGAAGAGAAGATGAACTGGCCGTTGTATCCGCCGGTGGAGGTGTTGCCGTCCTGAATGTCGCGGAAGCGTCCGCCGAAGTGGAACAGATGGTTGCCGTGCAGGATGGAGGCGTAGTCCTGCAGCTCGAAGTGGTTCTGGCCGTCGTGGGACTGCCCCAGGTTGTTGCCACCGCCATTGAATGCTCCCTGCACGAGAATGCTGACGCTGCCGTTTGTCGCGACGGAGCTATCGTTGATGCGATGGAATTGGAATCCGGTGATGTTGACCACGCGCGGGCTGTAGGTCTGCGTGTCGCTGATCTGAAGGGTGTCGTCGGTGTGGCGGGTATCGACGGCCTGCGTGGGCAGGGAGAGCTGGCTTTGCAGCAGGTCGTCCTGCGTCACGCGGTTGTAATCCCCCTGGATGCTGAAGGTGTTGACGTTGCCCAGCTGGAAATCGATGCGAGGGGTAACTTCCGTTCCGGTCTGCGGGCTGGAGACGGTCTGCGTATAGGCCGGACCGGTGGAGGAGATGATGGCGTGAATGAAGGACTGGGAGCCGATGTTCTGCTGGGCTCCGCTGAGAAACCACGAGCTGGCTTTCGTCAAGGGGCCATTGACATCGCCCTGCGAGTAGAAGGCGGAATAGGGCGGCTGGCTGGTGACGTAGGGGTTTTGCGAATTCAGCGAGGAATCTTCTCCGAGGAGCATGAGATCCCCGTGCAGCTTTTCGCCTCCGGGTTTGGTGACGATTTCGATCCGGGCGGCTCCGGGCGTGTCGTACTGCGCGGAGTAGGGGTCCTGGTTCATGCGAATTTCCTGGATCGAAGACTTTGGAGGCAAATGGGTGGCGTTGAATCCGTCGATGTAGAACTGGGGCGTAAGGTCGGTGCCGGCCATGGCCTGGAGTTGCTGCTGGAGATCGCGCGGGTTGGTGGCCAGGGCATCGAGATCGGAGCCGCGAAGGATGACGGCGCCGAGGTTGCGGTCGGGGCTGGAGTCGAGCGGCTCGCCGGTGATGTCGACCTGCTGGTGCTGCACGGGAATCTGGAGCCGGATCACGAGGTCCAGGCGCTGGCCCGGTTTGAGGTCAATCTGGCGCTGCTCGATGCGGAAGCCGTCCGCATCGATGACGAGGACGTAGCGACCATCGGTGAGGGAAGTAAAGGCGAAGGCGCCGTATTTGTTGGTGCGCGCGGTGAGGGGCTCGGCCGATGGTGCTTGCTGGCGCAGCGTGAGGTGAACCCCGGGGACGAGCGCATCCGTGGGATCAAGGACCTCTCCGCGAACCGAGGCGGCGCTCTGCTGCGCGCAAACCGTGATTCGCGCCGGGCAACAAACCAGCGCTAACACGGAAATTCGCAGGATCATCCGGTAAGCAGAGCGAGGGGACAGGGGCATAGGATGAAATGGGAGAACGGGGAAAAGGTACAGAAAGCAACCGGGGTCTATTGACCCTCTGATGTCAGAATCGGGCAGGGGAGTCTGAAAAAGGCTCGGAGGAACTCATCCGCGAAGCGATTCCAATTAACATTTAACCATACTGAAAAATTGGGATTCGGCCAAAGAGATTCTGTTGCTGGACGAATGCGCCGAACCCTGATAGATGACATAGGGCATCTCAGCAATACAGTGAAGCGACGGTATTATTGGATATGGTTCGTTGGCGCGGGCGCATGGTTCTTTGATGCGGCATTCAGCCTGCATCAGCATGTGCTGGGCTGGGGGCTGCTGGAGGCGGCTGTATCAGCGACGTTCCTGGCGGTGGGGATGTATTTGAAGAAGATGGGGCTGTAAAGAAAAGCGGCTGGCATAGCGCTGTCAGCCGCTGGTTATGAATGCCGATGCGCGAGCGGATCTACTTCGCGTGTTCCTTTTCCACGGTTGCGACGCACTCTTCGAGGATGTCGAGGGCGATCTCGGCCTGATGCTCGTTGACGATGAGCGGGGGTGCGAGGCGGATGGAGGTTTCTCCGCAGCCGAGGATGAGCAGGCCGCGCTCGAAGGCCAGCTCGACGATGCGGTCACGCCAGGCTCCTGCGGGCTCGCGCGACTGCTGATCCTTGACGATCTCGATGCCGATCATCAGGCCGCGTCCGCGGACGTCGCCGACGATGCCGTGCTTTTTGGGCCAGGTGCGGAGGCGTTCAAGCATCTTGCCGCCGATCTTCGCGGCATTGGCGATGCCTTCGCGTTCGAGGATGTCGATGGTGGCCAGGGACGCGGCGATGCAGACGGGATTGCCGCCGAAGGTGGAGGCGTGGGAGCCGGGCTTCCAGTCCATGATTTCGGCGCGCGTCATGCAGATGCCGAGGGGCATGCCGGAGGCGATGCCCTTGGCCATACAGACAATGTCGGGCTGGACGCCGGTGTGCTCGATGGCCCACCACTTGCCGGTGCGTCCTGCGCCGGACTGGACCTCATCGGCAACGAGCAGGATGCCGTGCTTGTCGCAGATGCGGCGCAGCTCCTGCATAAAGATGGTGGGCGCGACGACATAGCCGCCCTCGCCCTGGATGGGCTCGACAAAGATGGCGGCGACCTCTTCGGGCGGCAGGGTGGTCTTGAAGAGCTTCTCTTCGATGTAGCGGGCGCAGCCTAACGCGAAGGCTTCTTCTTCCTGCGGGCCTCCGCTGCAGCCGCGATAGGCGTAGGGGTAGCGGACGTGGGTGACTCCAGGCACAAGCGGCGAGAAGCGGCGGCGCTGCTGTGGCTTCGACGCGGTGAGCGAGAGCGCACCCATGGTGCGTCCATGGAAGGCTCCGAAGAAGGCGATGATGTTCTGGCGTCCGGTGTGATAGCGCGCGATCTTGAGGGCGCACTCGACCGCTTCTGCGCCGGAGTTGCCGTAGTAGAAGCGGTGCGGGCCGGGCATGGGCGCGATTGCGGACAGGCGCCGGGAGAGCGTGACGAGCGACTCATAGTAGAAGTCGGTGCCGGACATGTGGATGAGCTCGGCGGCCTGGTCCTGAATGGCTTTGACCACCTCGGGATGGCAGTGACCGGTGGAGGTGACAGCGATTCCGGCGGCGAAGTCGAGGAACTCGTTGCCGTCCACGTCCTCTACCCGCACGCCGCGTCCGCGTTTGGCGACCATGGGGTAGGAGCGGGTGTAGCTCGGCGAGATGAGTTGGTCGTCGGCCTCGACAATGCGGCGGGCATTGGGGCCGGGCAGCGCGGTGCGAAGCTTTGGGCCGTACTGGGCAAGGATTTCGGATTTCGAGGTCGTAGTCGCAGTATGTTCGGTCGTGGCGCTCATGGTTCTCTCCTAAAGGTATGGGCCTGGGTCGTCGTCCTGGTTGAGACGGGGGCTTGCGAGAGAGTCCTCTTCGGTCACCGAACACCGGATTGCTGACGTTTGGGAGGCGTCAGCCCGTGTGCGCGGCGGACAGCGGTGACTAGTCGCTGCCGAAGAGGCTAGGTCGCGTGCGGGTAGGCAGCACGCGGAGATGCTTGCGAGGGGCAATGGCGCGCGCAAAGTCCCGGTTCCAGCTATGAAGGCTGAAGGAGCAGGGCGAATTGGCGATTGTGGCGCGCATACTGGGGAACTTGGCTTGAGCATAGCACGGGACTGGTTGTCCTCGCACAGGATATGGCACGGTACGATAGAAGCATCCCGTATGAGTGAGTTACGTGCCACGCCTTCGAGATTGCTGATTGTACTTGCGTTCCTCAGCGTGTATTTCTGCTGGAGCGCGACCTACACGGCGATGCGCGTAGGAGTGACTCTGCTGCCGGCGACGGTGCTCGCCGGGGTTCGGCTGCTGATTGGCGCGGCGATCATGCTTGCGTTTTGCGCGCTGCGCGGACGGCGGATTTTCTACGGCAAACGGATCATGTGGCGGCTGATGCTGCTGGGCGTAATGCTGCTGTTCGGCGGCAATCTCGGGCTGGTGTGGAGCGAGAAGTATCTGCCCAGCGGGCTGGCCGCGTTGATTGTGGCGGTGGTTCCGCTGTATGTGGTGCTGATAGAGATGGCGCTGCCGGATGGCGATCGTTTAAGGAAGCAGGGCTACTTCGGGCTGGGTCTGGGATTTTGCGCGCTGGTTGCGCTGCTGTGGCCGAGCCTGCGGATCGGGATCGACGGCCACCCGATGCAGATTCTGGCCATCGGCGCGATTCTGGTGGGAGCCTTCTCGTGGGCATCGGGCTCGGTGCTTTCGCGGCGCATGAATCTGCCCGTGGATCCGCTGGTGGCGGCGGGCTGGGAGATGTTTGCCGCGGGGGCCACGAATGTGATCTTCGCTACGCTGTTCTGGCAGTGGCCGCATGCAGAGTGGAACTGGCTGAGCACAGGCTGCGTGGGCTACCTGATTCTGTTTGGATCGCTCCTGGGCTTTAGCTGCTATATCTGGCTGATTGCGCATGTTCCGGTGGCGAAGGTGGCGACGTATGCGTATGTGAATCCCATGATTGCGGTGGTGCTGGGTGCGCTGATTCTGCACGAAAAGCTGGTGTCGACCGAATTCTTCGGGATGGTGGCGATTATTGTGGCGGTGGCTCTGGTGACCTCGTCGAAGCTGACGAGCGGCAGACGGGCAGCAGAGGTGGAGTGCGCTCCGGTTGAGTCAGAGTCATAGAAGCAGCGGAAGTCCTGTCAGCTGCAAGGCGGTCAGTTCGTCAACGTGAGGCTGATTGGGTCGCTTCCGGGGGAGTACGGCCCTGCTCGCGAAGCGCTCGAATGGAGAGCGCGTCGTGTCGCTTCGCGAGGCGCTCTCCGCTGGCATCGGTGACGAGCGGGCAGTGGTACCAGGTGGGCGGCTCCAGTCCGAGCGCGCGGTAGAGGAGAAGCTGGCGCGCGGTGGACTTCAGCAGGTCGGCTCCGCGGACGACTTCGCTGATGCGCATGGCGGCGTCATCGACCACGCAGGCGAGCTGGTACGAGGGCACGCCGTCGCGCCGCCAGACGAGGAAGTCGCCGAAATCGCGTCCCGCGATGAACTGCTGAGGGCCGAAGCGCTGGTCGTGGAAGGCGATGACTTCGCCGTCGGGAACGCGGAAGCGCCAGTTCGCCGCGGAGTGAGAGGGAGGAAAATTCTGCAGGTGGCTCTGAGAGGAGCCTGGCAGCGAGCGGCTGGTTCCAGGCTCGTAAACGTCGGGTCTGCAGGTTCCGGGGTAGATGGGGTCATCTTCATCGAGGGCCGGGCCGTTCTCGTGCGGGGCACTGGCGGCGAGGGCGAGATCTTTGCGCGAGCATTTGCAGGGGTAGAGGAATCCGGTATTGCGCAGTTGCTGGAATGCGACCTGATAGGATGCGTGGCGTTGGCTTTGCGAGTACGGCGCGCATGGGCCGCCGATGTCCGGACCTTCCTGCCACGCGATGCCGAGCCAGGCCAGGTCTTCAAGCACGGCGCAATAAAACTCGGCACGCGAGCGCTGCTGGTCGAGGTCGTCGTTGCGGAGGATGAGTGTGCCCTGCGCGTTGTCGGCGCGTTCAGCGGCGATGAGGAAGGTGCGGGCGTGGCCGAGATGCAGCAGCCCGGTGGGCGATGGGGCGAGGCGTCCGCGATATGGCCGGGGATATTCGGGAGTGGGCAGCGAGGCCATTGATCTTAATTCATTATGCCTACTCCGGATTACGATTATTCCGGGCGAGTAATTTGATTCTCGAAGAGATCTGGGATGCTGGTGAAGGCGATGCGTGTGGGTGCGGCGGCTTTGGCCAGCAGCATACTGGCGGGCATCAGGGTGCTGAGCCCGTATTTGTGATTCAACGCGTCCATGGTCGAGGAGAGCCGGCTGCGGCGCGATTCGGCTTCGAGGCCGGAGAACAGGTCCAGAGTGTGCAGGTGATTGGGCACGAGGTCGCCGAGCCATACTCCTACGTGAAACGGCTTTTGATACTCGGGGCCCAGGGGGCGCAGCGCCCATAGTTTTTTGAGGGCTTCGACGAGCGTCTGGCTGTCCTGGCATTCGATGACCGGCGTGCCGTGCGACCAGCCTGCCTGGGGAATTCCGGTGGAGTGGCGGCGTTTGGCTTCGGCTTTGGGCACGGCGAATTTTATGGTGAGTGAGACGCTGGTGGTCCAGAGGCCCGCGGTTCTCAATCGCAGGGCTGCTTTGTGCAGGAGCTTGTGCGCAACGGCGTAGCAGCCGTCTATGCTGCGGAGATCGGGCGGCAGGACGTGGCTCTGGCTGATGGATTTTTGATGTTCGAGCGCGGCGTCGTGGAAGTCCTCGCCGCGCAGCCAGTGCCAGAGTTTTTCGCCGCCTACGCCACCCCAGACATGGGTCAGCTGCTCACGATCGAGGGCGAGCAACTGCGGCATGGTGCGGATGCCGTGCTGGTGGAGGCGGCGTTCCATGCGCGCGCCCACTCCGGGAAGGTCGCGCAGCTGGAGCTGGCTGAGCGCGGAGTGGAGAATGTCTGGCGTGAGCGCGACCAGTCCGTCGGGCTTTTCCATGTCGGAGGCGATCTTGGCCAGGTAGCGATTGGGCGCGAGTCCGATGGAGCAGCGGAGGGTCTTTCCGGCATGCTCGCGGATGGATTGCTTGATGCGGCGGGCCAGATCGAGGGCGGTGATGAGAGACTGCTCCCGCCCCATCAAGTTGACGGCCATTTCGTCGATAGACAGCACAGCAGACACAGGGGCGCACAGCTCCACGGCCTGGATAATTTTGTGATGGTACTCGACGTAGAGCTCGTGGCGTGCTTCGACGAGAACGAGGCCGGGGCACATGCGTTTGGCTTCGCCGACCTGGGTGCCGGTTTTGACGCCGAAGTGTTTAGCCTCGTAGCTGGCGGCGATGGCGCAGGTGGTGTCCGCCATGACGGGTACCACGGCAACGGGGCGGTTGCGCAGCGAGGGGCGAAGCTCCTGCTCAATGGAGGCGAAGTAGGAGTTGAGGTCGAGGAAGAGCCAGCGAACGGGAGACGGGTTCATGGTCAGCACCGCCAGCTAGATTTTCGCTTTTTCTTTGCTATCTTGCAAGCGGCTGATTTATTTGGCTTGGCGGGACGGTTAAAATGAACCTTTCAAGCTATTGACACAAGTGAGATGATAGTCAGTGCCTGAATCCGCGCAACGGTTAGATGAAGAAAACCTTACGACGGATTCAGTCTTCTTACTAGTGGGTGTAACTTATGTGGATCACGAAGATGCATGAGGTTCTGCTCCACTTGTCGGGTTTGAGCGGCTATCTGCCAGCCATTCTGGTAACGCTGGGCATTGCCTTTCTGATCGGCTGCGCAGTAGGCTGCGTGTGCGAACCCTGCAAAGAGAAGGACGACCTGTTCCACCACGAAGTCATCTAGGAGTCGCCGTCCAGGCATACACGCTTCGCGCCGGACGATGCCGGCGTCCGGAGGCACTCCCTTTGGTCGTGGAATGGAGATTGTCAGCCGATCCAAGGATGTTTTTTCTCGAATTTCTGACTTCTTGAACTTCTGTCCTGCGTTTCCTTTCCTGCGCGCTGCCTGAAGCGCGCGGCCCATCTATAATCCGACTCGATGGAAAACCGGGATCACGCAATTGCTGAACTTGCGCGCCGCGACCGTCTGGCGGAAGAAGGCGGCGGCAAAGAGCGGCGCGAACGACAGATGGCGCAAGGTAAGCTTTCCGCCCGCGAGCGCATCACCTTGCTGCTCGATGAAGGCACGTTTGAAGAAACCGACAAATTTGTAACGCATCGCTGCACGGATTTTGGGATGGCGGAGAAGCGCGTTCCGGGCGATGGGTTTGTGACCGGCTACGGGCGCGTAGAAGGGCGCACGGTCTTTGTGTTTGCGCAGGACTTTACCGTGTTCGGCGGATCGCTGTCGGAGTCGAACGCTGCGAAGATCGTGAAGCTGATGGATATGGCGATGCGCGTGGGCGTCCCCATTGTGGGGCTGAACGATTCGGGCGGAGCGCGCATTCAGGAGGGCGTGGTTTCGCTGGCGGGGTATGCGGATATTTTTCTGCGGAACACGCTGGCGAGCGGCGTGATTCCGCAGATCTCGGCGATTCTGGGGCCCTGCGCTGGTGGCGCTGTGTATTCGCCCGCGATCACCGACTTCACGCTGATGGTGGACAAGACCTCGTACATGTTTGTGACTGGGCCGGATGTGATCAAGACGGTGACGCATGAAGAGGTGACGAAAGAAAAGCTGGGCGGAGCGGCAACACACAATGAAGTGTCCGGCGTGGCGCACTTTATGGCGCATGACGACCGCGAGTGCATTGCGATGGTGCGGGAGCTGCTGAGTTTTCTGCCTTCAAACAATTTAGAAGACGCGCCGCGGCGCGCGTGTACGGACCCGGTTGACCGCGCGGATCGCGAGCTGGACACGCTGGTTCCGTTTGAGTCGAATCAGCCCTATGACATCAAGCTGGTGATTGAGCGGCTGGTGGATGATGGATACTTCTTTGAAGTGCATGAGCACTTCGCCCGCAACATTGTGATTGGGTTTGCGCGAATGAACGGGCGCCCGGTGGGGATTGTGGCGAATCAGCCGGCATTTCTCGCCGGCGTGCTGGATATTGACGCGAGCGTGAAGGGCGCGCGGTTTGTGCGCTTCTGCGACGCGTTCAATATTCCGCTGATTACGCTGGAGGACGTGCCGGGATTTTTGCCGGGAACACAGCAGGAGTATGGCGGGATTATTCGCCACGGCGCGAAGCTGCTGTTTGCGTTCGCTGAGGCGACGGTTCCCAAGCTGACCGTGATTACGCGCAAGGCCTACGGCGGAGCGTACTGCGTCATGAGTTCGAAGCATATTCGCACTGACCTGAATCTGGCGTGGCCTTCGGCGGAGATTGCGGTGATGGGTCCCGAGGGCGCGGTAAATATTGTCTATGGCCGCGAGTTGGAGCAGGTGGTACAAGAGGCGGAGGCAAAGGAAGGCTCGCTGAGCAGCGAGCGCAAGGCCGAAGTGCTGGCGGCGGCGCGCGCGGAGAAGGCCCACGAGTTTCGCGAACAGTTTGCCAACCCCTACATAGCCGCCGAGCGCGGGTATGTGGACGCGGTGATTTTGCCGCACGAAACACGGCGGAGATTGATTGCCGCGCTGGAGATGCTGGAAGGCAAGCGCGATAAGAATCCGCCGAAGAAGCACGGGAATATTCCGCTGTGAATGCTTCCATCAGCCGGGACAATGCCGAGCATTATGTCTGGGGCGGAGTATGCGACGGATGGCATCTGTTGCGCAGGGAAGGCCTGAGTGTGATTGAAGAACGCATGCCGCCTGGTGCGGAGGAGCAGCGGCATCGTCATACGCGGGCTCGGCAATTCTTCTATGTGCTGGAAGGCGAGCTGACGATGGAGCTTGCCGGCCAGTTCCATACGCTGGCCGTCGGGCAAGGGCTGGAAATTGCTCCGGGCGAACCACACCAGGCGATCAACCAGGCAGGCCGTGACGTGTGCTTTCTGGTGATTTCGCAGCCGCCCAGCCACGGTGACCGGGTGGCGGCTCCATAGGAGACTGAGTCGCTGGCATACGCTTCTTCTGAATTGAATCTTCGCTCATTGGCCTTTTCCTGCTGGACGAGAGTATGGGCGGCGCTGGTATGCTGGTGAGCGTTTTGGGAAGCGGGGGCCTTCAATGCTGAATCGATTGAGTAGGGTATTTGCTGTTTGTCTTTTGACGGGTGCGAGCTGCCTGCCGCTCTATGCGGGCGCGAATGGGTCCGGTGCGCAGGCGGACGATCACATCAGCGCGCAGGTTGCGGAGCAGCGGGCGAAGCGGCTGCTTGGGGAGATGTCGACACAGGAAAAGCTGGGGCAACTAAACCAGCTTTTTTATTTTGGGCCGCAGAAGATCCCCGGGCTTTCTCCGGAGGTTCCAGTGGAGGAGCAGATTGCGAGGGGCGAGCTGGGGTCGCTGCTTTTCGTGACCGATCCGGCGACGATCAATCGCATGCAGCACATTGCGGTAGAGAAATCGCCGCATCATATCCCGCTGATTTTTGGCTTTGATGTGATTCACGGGTTCCGCACGATCTTCCCGGTTCCGCTGGCGATGGCAGCCTCGTGGGATCCGGCGATGGTGACGCGCTCGCAGGCGGTTGCTGCGATGGAGGCGCGCTCGGTAGGCATTGACTGGGCCTTCGCGCCAATGGTGGATATTGCGCGCGATCCACGCTGGGGTCGAATTGTGGAGGGCGCGGGTGAAGACCCCTATCTTGGGTCGGCGATGGCCGCGGCGCAGGTGCGCGGGTTCCAGGGCGATTATATTGGCGAACCGGATCATATTCTGGCCTGCGCGAAGCACTTTGCGGGGTACGGCGCGGCGGAGGGTGGCCGCGACTACGATGAGTCGGATATTTCCGACGCGCAACTGCACAATATATATCTGCGGCCGTTTCATGCGGCGGTTGAAGCAGGTGTGGGCTCGCTGATGAGCGCGTATATGGATTTGAATGATATTCCGGCCACTGGAAATCGCTGGCTGCTGCATGACGTGCTGCGCGAGGACTGGGGCTTCAAGGGATTCGTTGTGAGTGACGCGGATGCGGTGCGCAGTTTACAGATCCATGGCTTTGCGAAAGACGAAGAAGATGCGGCGGTGCGGGCGCTGACTGCAGGCGTGAATATGGAAATGGCGCTGGGACATACGGCCTACAGCACTGGGCTGCCGAAGGCTCTGCAGCAGGGACTCATTACCGAAGCGCAGATCGACAATGCGGTATTGCCGATTCTGGAGATGAAGATTCGGTTGGGATTGTTCGAGCATCCGTATGTGGATGTTGCTCGGTCGAAGCTGGTGCTGGCTGCGCCGGCGCATCGCGCGGCTGCGCTGGTTGCGGCGGAGCGGTCGGCCGTGCTTCTGCGCGACGAAGGTGGTTTGCTGCCGCTGAAGGCGGGACAATACCACCGTATCGCGGTGATCGGGCCGCTGGCGGATTCGAAGATTGATACGCTGGGCTCCTGGAGTTTTCAGGATGACCTGCCGGAGACAGTGACGGTGCTGGAAGGCCTGCGCAACAAGCTCGGCTCCGCCGCGACGATTGAATATACGCAGGGGGTGCAGATCTCACGGAAGTTTCCTTCCCCCTTCGCTGCGCTTTTCCCCGAGCCGCATCAACCGGTCTGGACGCAGGCGCAGGCGAATGAGGAGATACAGAAGGCGGTTACGCTGGCGCAATCGTCGGACCTTGCCGTGCTGGTGCTGGGCGAGGCGCAGAATATGAGTGGCGAGTCGGCGTCGCGCGAGTCGCTGCGCCTGCCGGGAAGAGAAGAAGAACTCCTGGAGGCGGTGGTGGGTACAAGAAAGCCGGTGGTTCTGGTTCTGTTGAATGGCCGTCCACTGAACATTGCATGGGCATCGCAGCATGTTCCAGCGATTCTGGAAGCGTGGTATCCGGGGACGGAGGGAGGCAACGCGGTTGCGAATCTGCTGACGGGCGCTGCTGTGCCCGGCGGAAAGCTGCCGCTGACATGGCCCCGCGACGTGGGTCAGGTGCCGATGTTTTATGCGCATAACACGACCCAGGCGCCGGAGAACCAGGGCAGGCGTTACTGGGATGAAGCAAGCACGCCTTTGTATCCGTTTGGATTTGGGTTGAGTTACTCCACGTTTGCATTCTCTAATTTGCAGCTCGACCGGAATCAGGCTACGACAAGCGATACGGTGAATGTTTCTGTCGACGTAAAGAATACGGGAGACGTGGCAGCGGACGAGGTGGTTCAGCTTTACACGCATCAGCGATATGGCGGGGCCTCGCGACCGGTGCGCGAATTGAGGGGATTTGAACGCATTGCATTGAATCCCGGAGAGACCAGGACGGTGCATTTCACGCTGGGAAAGAGCGAGCTGCAGTACTGGAATGCGGCTTCGCATGCCTGGGTGTATGACCCATCCATATACGACGTATGGGCGGGCGGAGACTCGACAGCCACGCTGCACGCGGAATTCACTGTCACGCAATAGTCCAAGGCTTCGACGGGGCGCTGCGGCAACCCGGATGCTTGTTGCGCACTCTCAATACTGAAACCGCAATGAGGTGAAGCAATGAGTGCAGCGACGAAGCGGGTAGTTTTGCCTCGCAGCGAGCGTAAGGCTCCTGCGGGCGCACAACAGGTGGGATCGATTCCACCGCAGCAGTTGATCAGCGTGTCTGTGATTGTGAAGCGCAAGACTCCGCTGGCGCTGGCGGAACTGAAAGGGAAGAGGGTTTCTCGCGAGGAGTTTGACGCGAAGTACGCGGCGAGCGAAGAGGACTTTGCCACGCTGCGGCAGTTTGCGCATGCGCATGGGCTGTCGGTCAATGATGCGGCGTCGAGCCTTGCGCGGCGGACGCTGGTGCTGCGGGGCACGGCGGAGAATCTGGAAAAGGCCTTCGGCGTGGAGCTGCACGAGTATGAGGGCGCGACGAAGAAATACCACAGCTTTACCGGCGCGATCTCGCTGCCGGAGAGCAGTGCGGGGGTGGTGGAGGCGGTGCTGGGTCTGGATGCGAGACCCATTGCAAAGCCCCACATCCGGTTTCTAGGGCCTGCGCAGACGGCGAGCGTGACCTATTCTCCTGTACAGGTGGCGGAGCTGTACAATTTTCCGACCGGAGTGACTGGGGCGGGGCAGACCATCGGCATCATTGAGCTGGGTGGCGGCTACAACACGAGCGATATTACGGCGTTTTTTTCTGGTTTGGGTCTGACTCCGCCGGATGTGGTCTCGGTGTCAGTGGATGGAGCCGCGAACGCACCTTCTACTCCCGATAGCGCGGACGGCGAGGTTGCACTGGATATTGAGGTGGCGGGCGGAGTAGCGCCGGGCGCGAAGATCGCGGTGTATTTTGCGCCGAATACCGACCAGGGATTCGTTGATGCGGTGACGACAGCGGTGCATGACACGACGCATCAGCCATCGGTGATTTCGATCAGCTGGGGCGGCCCGGAGTCGACCTGGGACCAGGCCGGACTGACGGCGCTGGACAATGCCTGCCAGTCGGCGGGTGCGCTGGGCATTACGGTGACGGTGGCAGCGGGCGACAACGGATCGAGCGACGGAGAGAGCGGGAACAATGTGGATTTCCCGGCGTCGAGCCCGCATGTGCTCGCGTGTGGCGGGACAGCGCTCGTTGGAAGCGGGACGAAGATCACCAGCGAGACGGTGTGGAATGACGGCAGCAATGGCGGCGCGACGGGCGGCGGCGTGAGCAACGATTTTGCTCTGCCCAGTTGGCAAGTGAATGTCGGCGTGCCGAAGTCGTCGAGCGCGAACGGCGGGCGCGGCGTGCCGGATGTTGCAGGCGATGCATCGCCGGAGACGGGCTACAACATTCTGGTGGATGGGCAGCAGGAGGTTGTGGGCGGGACGAGCGCGGTGGCCCCGCTGTGGGCCGGGCTGATCGCGCTGGTGAACCAGCAGCGAGGCAGCTCGGCAGGGTTTGTGAACCCTGCGCTGTATGCGGCTCCGACCGCATTTCACGACATTACCTCGGGAAATAATGGCGCGTTTTCTGCGGGGCCGGGATGGGATGCCTGCACCGGGCTGGGTTCGCCGATTGGGACGGCGGTTGCGACCGCGCTGAAGAGTTAGAGCGAGGGGGTCTTCAAGAAAGGTTTGCCCTTGTCGTTTCTCTGCACGTAGCCCATGGGCGTGTGGTGGTCGTGGGTGAAGAGGACCAGCCATTCTTCCGGAATGGCGCGGGCGTAGAAGCGCTTGCGCTGTTCGATGCAGGTGAGCGGATCAAGGTCGTAGCCCATGACCCAGGTAATGTCGAGGTGCGCGCTGGTGGGGATGAGGTCGGAGATGTAGCAGGCGCGCTTCGGGCCCGAGTCGACGCAGATGGCGAGCAGCTGCGCGGTGTGGCCGGGGTAACACTCGACCGAGACGCCGGGGACAATCTCATCGACGTGGCCGGGTTTGGTGTCGAGCAGCGTCATCTGGCCGCTTTCGACGAGTGGATCGTAATTGGGGCTGATGTAGCTGATGGCATCTCGTTCGAGCTGCAGATGGCCGTGAGCGACTTCCCCACGATGCGCGAAGTAGCGGGCGTTGGGGAAGGTAGGCACGATGCGGCCTTCGGGCGTGAGGGTGGTGTTCCAGCCGCAGTGGTCGAAGTGCAGGTGCGAGTTGATGACGATGTCTACTTCTTCAGGCCGGATGCCTGCAGCTTTGAACGCGCTCGGCAGCTGCTGTTTGGCTCCGAAGATGTCGCGAAGTTTTTCGCTGAGCTTGTTGCCGATTCCGGTTTCGATGGCGATGGTGTGTTTGCCGGTCCGGACGATGACGGTGTTGAGGCCGAGGAGGATGCGGTTCTGTTCGTCGGCGGGAGTGCGCTTCTCCCAGAGCGGCTTGGGGACGACGCCGAACATGGCTCCGCCGTCGAGATAGTACGGGCCGTCGCTTAAAACGGTCAGCTCGTATTCGCCAAGCGTGGTGCGGGCGCGGACCATGTCGGCTGTATCCGCGCGTTCGGCTGGATGCATCAGTGGCTCTCCATAGGATGCGGCTCTTTCAGGTAGGTGTCGAACTCCCATAGGATGCGGCTGAACAACTCAGTGCCGGCGGCGGCGCCGGCGAGGGAGTGGGTTTTTTGCGGAAAGATGTTGTAGTCGTAGGGGATTCCGGCCTCGATGAGCTTTTGAATGTACTGGACGGAGTTGGCGAAGTGGACGTTATCGTCTCCGGTGCCGTGGAAGATGGCGATGTGGCCGTGGAGGTTCTTTACGGAGTTCACCACAGAGTCATCGGTGTAGACCTGCGGATCTTCCGCGGGAGTGCCGAGGTAACGCTCGGTGTAGATGGAGTCGTAATTACGCCAGTCGGTGACGGGCGCGACGGCGCATCCGACGAGGAAGCGGTCGGAGTGCGAGAGCGCGTAAAGGGTGAAGGTGCCGCCCCAGCTCCATCCCCACCAGCCGAGGCGATGCGGATCAAGCTGCGGATATTTCGCGAGCACCTGATCGACGGAGGCGAGCTGATCGGCGAGTTGCGGCGGCCCGAAGTCGCGATATGCGGCCTGCTCAAAAGCGCGTCCGCGATCCGCCATGCCGCGATTGTCCACATCCAGCACGGCGAATCCGTGCTCGGCGAGGAGCTGATTGAAGAGGAAGAAGAAGTACCCCCACTCATCTTTAGCTTCGCCTCCGCCCGGACCGCCGTAGGGATTGACGATGAGCGGAACGCTATGCGGAGCAGTCATGTTTGCAGGTAGCTGGAGCGTGCCGTAGAGGGTTGTCTTGCCGTCCGCTGCCGTCAGAGTCACGAGTTGGGGAGCGACGAGCGTGTGTGCTTCGATGGCGTGCGATTCGAAGAAGGGCGTGCAGTCTCCCTGCGCGGTGCAATAGCTGACGGTGGGCGGGACCATAATACGGGAGACACTGTCAATGAAAGAGCTGCCCTTGGGCGGGAAGTCGTCGTCATGAACGCCGGGCGTCTTTGTGATGCGATGCTTGCCGGAACCGTCGAGCTGCACGGCCCAGACCTGCTCCTGACGCGGGTCGTTCTGGTTGGACGTGTAGTAGACGGTGCCGGCGGCCTCATCCACTGTCTTGATGCTGGCGACTTCGTAGGGGCCGTGCTCAAGTTCGTTGGCGAGTGTGGCTTTGCCGTTCAATGGATCGGCAGCATTGAACGTGTAGCGGTAGATGTGGGTGTAGCCGTCGCGCCAGCTGAGGATGAGGAACTGATGATCGCCGACGAACTTTACATCGTAGGTCATGGTGAAATACTTCGGCTCGGTCTGCGCGAGGGCGAGCTTCACTTTGCCGGTGCGGGTGTCGGCGAAGTAAATGTTCATGTGCTTGTGGTCGCGCGTGAGCGTTTCAACCCATACGACGTTCGCGTTGACCCAGCCGAAACGCGGGATGTAGTCGTTGCCGGAGCTGAGCGGAATTTTGAGCCAGGCAGTCGCTCCGCCGGTCGCGCTCACTACGCCGACACGCACGGCGGGGTTGGGATCGCCGGGCTGCGGATAGCGCTGCTCCTCAACAGTCGCGTGGACGGGAAGCCAGTCGGTGATGGGGTAGAGCGGGACGTGCGTCTCATCCATCTGCAGATAGGCGAGGTGTTTTGAGTCCGGCGCCCAGAAGTAGTTGCTGCGCACGTTGAGCTCTTCGAGATAAACCCAGTCGATCTGGCCGTTGAGGAGACTGGGGTCCTTTGTATCGGTGAGCGCTTTGGCGTGCTCGGCCCCCTGAACGTTCTGCACGAAGAGATTGCGGTCGCGCACATAGGAGATGGAATCGCCGTCGGGTGAGAATTTTGGATCGTCACCGCTTTGCATCTGCGTGTTGCCGACGTCCGCGCCGTTGCCGGTGCGCAAATTGTAGAGCCACAGTTCGCCGTTGGTGTCGAAGAGGAGATGCCCGGAGTCGGGTGACCAGACGTAATCCGGCTCATCGTAACGGTTGCGGTGGTCGCGGTCCTGCTCGCTGATTTTCGCGTCGAGCAATGAGGAGATTTTTGCATGATCGATGAGCTTCTTGAGCTTGCCGTCGGCCACTTCAATCTGCATTACGTCGCCGTTCTGCGCCAGATAGGTGACACGCTTTCCGTCGGGCGACCAGCTCATGCCGCTGGGCGGGTATCCGGTGAGCGAGCCGTCGAAGAGCTCCTTTACCGTCCATGGCTGAGTTGGTACAGCGGCCTGGGCGTAAGCACCGGGGAGGGCGGCGAAGAGAGAGATACAGGAAAGAACGGCGCAGATGGAACGCAAATGCAGCTCCTAACGGAAGAGTGTTTCGCTGGTTGGCCGCGCTTCAGCAGAAGAAGGAGCGATTGAGAGCGAAATAGCATTCTACCGCTGGACGACGCGGGTGACAGTGACGATTCCTTCGGGCAGCCCGGCATAGGAGCGGGCGCTGCTCCACTCCCAATCGGTTTCGCTCTCTGCTAAACCAGCTTTTACCGGCTCCTGGTGCATGGACGCGAGCTGTGGCGCGATTCTGTCCGCGCCGAAGACGTGCACATCGGCATAGCGGTGTTCCCACACTGGATCGGTGCTGCGTGCGGAGGTGTTGTATCGGCGCTGATAGCGTTGCCGGAGGACTTCGACGGCATTCGCGGCAGTGTCGACGGCGGGCTCAACCATGAGGAGGCGAAAATGATTGGGCATAACGACATAGCCGGCGATTTCGAAGTAAAACTTGGCGCGCACTTCCTCGAGGATGCGGACGAAAACGTTGCGGTGCTTTTCCAACTCCAGCTTGGGCTCTTTGAGGTGGCAATTGCATGTAATGAGGTGCAGCTCCCCCTTGCCGTACACGGGCTCGCGACTCTTTGGCATAAAGAAAAGTGTATGCCACAGCGGCCGCGACGTTTCACGCCGCCGCCGGAAAGCGTATAGACTCAAGTTTTAATGATGAATGACGAATTATTCCCGCTCGTTCAGCTCCAGGAGACAGACCAGGATATAAAGCAGCTGCGCGCGGAGATCAGCGCGCTGCCAAAGCAGCTGGCTGCGCTTGAAGAAAAGCTGGTCTGGCAAAAGGCGCGCGTGGATCATGCGGCCAAGGACATCAAGGAAGAAGAGAGCAAGCGTCGTCGCTTTGAAAGCGACCTGAAGGACTTGCAGCAAAAGATCCTGAAATTTCGCGAACAGTCGAGCAGCGTGAAGACCAACGAGCAGTTTCGCGCGCTGCAGCACGAGGTCACCTTTGCTGAGACGGAGATCCGCAAGATCGAAGACCGCGAGCTGGAGAGCATGGAGCGGTCGGAGGAGCTGGAAGCGCAGCTTAAGGCCGCGAAGCAAGAGTTGACGGACCACGCAAAGGTTGTCGAGATCGAAAAGGAAGCAGCTCGCAAGACCTCAGACGAGCAACAGAAACACCTTGCCGCGTTCAATGAAGAGCGCACCCGCCTGCGCATGCAAATCCCCGAATCCATCCTGGCGAACTATGACCGGATTGCCGGTTCGCGGGGCACCGCGCTGGCCCGCGTGGAAGGACAGACGTGCCTGGCTTGCCGAATGGCGCTTCGTCCGCAACTGTGGAACCAGGTGAGAGGCGGCGAATTGCTGGCGTGCGAGAGCTGCGGACGGCTGCTTTATTTCGATAATGAGAAGCCACCGGAGCCGGATGCGCTGCCCACATCCCAGAAAAGCAGGACGATCGCGGAGGCATGAAGCGCATCTGCATCGATATGGACGAAGTGCTCGCGGATACTCTGGCTGAGCATATTGCCCGCTACAACCGCGACCACAGCGAAGCTGTAAGCAAAGCCGACCTTGAAGGAAAGTGGCTCTGGGAGATCGTGTCCGCCGATCGTCACGAGCGGCTGGAAGGCTACTTGCGATCCGAGGATTTTTTTGAAGACCTGCCCGTGATCGAAGACAGCCAGCACGTGGTGCGCGAGCTGGTGAAGCAGTACGAAGTGTTCGTGGCCACAGCGGCGATGGAGTTTCCCAACTCCTTTGGGCCGAAGTACCGCTGGCTGTGCCGGCATTTTCCCTGGCTCCATCCGTCGCACTTCGTCTACTGTGGCGATAAGGGAATTCTCAACGCCGATTATCTGATCGATGACCAGCCGCTGCACTTCCGCCGCTTTTCGGGCGAGGGCATATTGTTTACCGCGCCGCACAACCTGCATGTTTCCGAATTCCGGAGGGTGGATAACTGGCGGCAGGTGGGTGCGTTGTTTCTTCCTGGGGTCAGGTTTTAAGTTCAGGGCTTACGCTGCGTCTGCCAATCGCTGGATACGCGCCTAAGCATCGGGTCGGGCTGACGCTCGGGAATCGGTGACGGAGATGTGCTGCTGCGCGGCGCGGTATGCGCGCCCAGCGGCGCTCCCATCGGCCGCAGATTGAGGGTTGGCTGCGCAACCGGAATCTGATGCATGGTGACGATCAAGGCCACAGCCGGGGATTTGCCTGCACACCGGTAGGAGTGTGGCGTGCTGGCATCGAAATACACTGAGTCGCCGCTCTCGACTACGTTGATCTTCTCGCTGTGCTTGATCTCGAGTTCGCCTTCCAGCACAAAAAGAAATTCGTAGCCGGGATGCACGTGGGGCCTTATCTCGCCACCGCCCTTCAACGGGACGAATTCAGCGTAGTAGGGGTCGAGATGGCGGTCGGGTACCATGTAGGCCAGGCTCTCAAAATAGTAGGTCGGGTTGTCGACGCCGGACTGGGGCAGTCGCACGCGCTCGTTCTTTTTGTGAACCCGGAAGAGGGTGTGCGCCTCGGGCTCAAAAAAGTAGGAGAGGTCTTTGCTGAACACCATGGCGATGCGAGCGAGGTTGCGCAGCGTAGGCACCACACGTCCGGTCTCAAGCTGCGAGAGAAAGCTGGCCGAAAGGCCGGTGTGTCTTCCTAATTCGACCAGGCCCATGGACTTCTTCAGGCGCAGACGCTTGATGCGTTCGCCAATGCGCCGCTCGGCAATAAAAGCCTCGGCGGTTGAGGGGTCGACCTGCTCCAGAGAGTGGGCCTGGCTGGAGACTGAGTCCTGTTTTGCCGCTGCTTTCTTGTTGGCCATGGCCTAACCTCGCGTCAATCGTCCAAAGATTTGGATGCCGGGTTCGCAATAGATGTTTCTAATATGACAATATATTTTGATTCAGTGAAATAAGCAACGTATCTATCTGCAAATAAGGGAAAAGGAGGCAAAGGTGGAACTGTCCAGAAAGCCAATTCTCATCAGCGGGTCGTCAGGACTGATTGGAACATCTTTAATACGTTCCTTTTCCAGTAATCGGATTCAGGCCGTGCGCCTTGTTCGCAGGAAGTCGGAGGGGCCGGATGAGGTTCTCTGGAATCCGGATGCGGCTGAGCCAGTGGAGGATCTGTCCCGGCTGGAAGGCATGGATGCAGTGATCCATCTGTCGGGCGCAAACCTCTCCGCGCACCGTTGGACGGAGGCTTACAAGCGTGAGATTGTTGAGAGCCGCGTACAGACGACGCGCACCCTTGTGAACCTGCTGAAAAGATTAGCGCATCCGCCGCGGAGCCTGCTTTGCTCCTCTGCCGTTGGAATCTACGGAGACCGGGGTGATGAGGTTCATACGGAGATGTCCGCACCGGGAAAGGGCTTTCTGGCGAAGACGTGCCGGGCGTGGGAAGCGGAGGCGGATGGCGCGGCGGAGGCCGGGATCCGGGTGGTGTATCTGCGCTTCGGGGTGGTGCTGGCGAGGGAGAGCGGCGCGCTGAAGCGGATGTTGCCCCTCTTCCGGCTGGGGTTGGGGGGACGGCTGGGCAGTGGGCAGCAGTGGATGAGTTGGATTGCGTTGAGCGATGTGGTGCGGGCGATCTCGCATATTATCCAGACCGATTCGCTCGAAGGAGCGGTGAACCTGGTGGCTCCGATTCCGGTGACGAATGCGGAATTCACACGCGCGCTCGGCGGAGCTCTGCATCGCCCGGCGATTTTTCCGGCTCCGGCGTTCGCTCTGCGGGCGGCATTGGGGGAGATGGCGGATGAGGCGCTGCTGGCGTCGACGCGCGCGGTTCCGGAGCGGCTGGCGGAGTCGGGCTTTCACTTTGATTTTCCAGAGATCAACGGCGCGCTGCGGTCGATGCTGTGAGGCTCTGCTAGGCTAGTTCGTGAATGAATGCAAAACTGCGCCTGGCAGCCGCTGGAGCTGGTCTGCCGCTACTCCTCTTGATGGCCGGATGCGGGATGGTGGCCGCTCCGCAGCCTCCCAGCCTGAAGCTGCCGGAGCCGGTGACGGATTTGACGGCGCAACGCACGGGCAACCAGGTTACGCTGCACTGGACCATGCCGAAGCGGGCCACAGATGGCGTCCTGCTGGTGGGGGAGCAGCGGGCAGAGGTTTGCCGCCATTTGAACGGCGGACGGTGCGAGCTTGTAGTGAGTCTATTGCCGGCGCCGCAGTCAGCGGCGAGCTATACGGATCATTTACCAGGTTCGCTGGCTTCCGGACCGTTGCGCCCGCTGACCTACACCGTTGAGCTGGAGAACCATGCAGGCCAGAGCGCCGGGCCTTCGAATGCCGCAGCGACCGCTGCGGGCGCGGCTCCGGTGCAGATCGCCGACCTGCGGGCGCAGGCCCAGTCGGACGGGATTCTGCTGACCTGGACGCAGACGGGCGGCAATGAGACGGTTCGGCTAGACCGCAAGCTGGTGGAGAAGCCGGGCGCGGCAAAATCGACGACCCCGCCACCGGAGCAGACGCTGGAATTTACCGGACAGGATGAAGGCCTTGTGCTGGACCGTGATGCGCAGCTGGATCACGCCTATACCTACATGCTGCAGCGAATTGCGAAGCTCACATTTGGCGGCAAATCCGTGGAGGTGGAGAGCGCGCCGAGCGAGTCCATTACGATCAATGCGCGCGATGTCTTTCCTCCCGCAGTGCCAGAGGGACTGCAGGCGGTTGCCGATCCGGAGGGACATGCGATTGATCTTTCGTGGCAGCCGGACACGGAGGCGGACCTTGCAGGATATTCTGTGTACCGGCGCGAGGCGGGATCGAACGCGGCTCCGGTCAGAATATCGGCGCAAGGGCAAGCGGCGCCGTCGTATCGGGATGTAACGGCGCAGCCGGGGCATAGCTATGCGTATTCGGTGAGTGCCATCGACCACGATGGAAATGAGAGCAGGCGGTCGGCGGAAGTAGAAGAATCGCTGCCGCAACAGTAAAGGGAGAGCAGACGATGCGATATTGCCGTTTTCAGTCGAGAGAGGGAGCGCATTATGGCGAGGTGGCCGAGCGGGGCGACATGCTGTGGATCGTGCGGCAGATTGCGGCGTTTGAGGAGGATCCATGGGCGGTGCCGATGACGGATTTCGAGCCCGTGCCGCTGGATGTAGTGCAGGTGCTGGCTCCGGTGGCTCCGCGCAAGATTGTGTGCATTGGACGGAACTACAAGGACCATGCGGCAGAGCTGGGCAACGATGTTCCGAAGGAGCCGCTGCTGTTTTTGAAGCCGCCGAGTGCGGTGATCGGGCAGGAGGATGCGATTCGGCTTCCAGAGCAGTCGGAGCGGGTGGATTTTGAGGGGGAACTGGCAGTGGTGATCGGCAGGAAGGCCTGGCAGATTGGCCCGGAAGAAGACGTGCGGTCCTATATTCGCGGCTACACGATCGTGAATGACGTGACCGCGCGCGATCTGCAGAAGTCGGACGGGCAATGGTCGCGGGCGAAGGGCTTCGACACATTTTGTCCCATGGGCCCGCTGGTGACGGATGAGATTGAACCACTTGCAGGAATTGCGGTGGAGACGCGGCTGAACAGCGAGCTGATGCAGCAGGGCAATACGCGCGATCTTATTTTCCCCATCGACACTCTGCTGCGCTATATCACGGCAGCGATGACGCTTCTGCCGGGGGACGTGATTCCGACGGGGACTCCAGCGGGGGTTGCGCCGATGCGGAGGGGGGATCGCGTCGAGGTAACGATTGCAGGGATCGGGACGCTTGCGAATCCAGTCACCTGAAGGATTTGCGCGCATCTAAGGAAACAGGAACGCCACGCATCCCCTTCTTCTCATTTCTGGAGTGAAGTTTGCAGTCCATTCATTTCATTCCGCTGGAAGATGGCCGATAATGAAGAGGAACAGTGGCGAGGAGGAAATATGCCGAAGAATTTGCTGGAACAACTGCGCGGAATGACCACGGTCGTCGCCGATACGGGCGACATTGATGCCATCGAGAAGGTGAAGCCACAGGACGCGACGACGAATCCGTCGCTGATTACCGCTGCGGCACAGATGCCGCAGTACGCGCCGATTGTGGACGGCGTGCTGAAGGACGCCAAGAAACGCCTGGGCGAGGACGCGAGCGATGAGGCCGTCGCCAAGGAAGCCTTCAAGCATCTGGCCATCGCCTTCGGCAAGAAAATTCTGTCGATTGTTCCAGGCCGGGTCTCAACCGAGGTGGATGCGCGCCTCTCCTACGACACGGAGAAGACACTGAAGCAGGCGCGGGAGATCATCAAGCTTTATGGCGAACAGGGCATCTCGAAAGAGCGCATTCTGATCAAGATTGCCTCGACCTGGGCGGGTATCAAGGCCGCAGAGGAGTTGGAGAAAGAGGGAATCCACTGCAATCTGACCCTGCTGTTTGGGATTCACCAGGCGATTGCCTGCGCGGAGGCGAAGGTGACGCTCGTTTCGCCTTTCGTGGGACGCATTCTCGACTGGTACAAGAAGGATACGGGCAAGGATTACCAGGGCGCGGATGATCCGGGCGTGCAGTCGGTCACGAAGATCTACAACTACTTCAAGCGGTTCGGCTTCAAGACTCAGGTGATGGGCGCGAGCTTCCGCAACATCGGCGAAATTCGCGAGCTGGCCGGCTGCGACCTGCTGACCATTTCTCCGACGCTGCTGCATGAACTGGAAGCGGTTCAGGAAGATCTGCCGCGCAAGCTCGATCCGGAGAAGGCGAAGTCGATGCAGATTGAAAAGCTGAACATCGACGAAGCGACGTTTGAGAAGATGCATGCCGCCGACCGCATGGCGCACGACAAGCTGAAGGAAGGCATCGAAGGCTTCTCGAAGGCGCTTGAGACGCTGGAGCAGCTGCTGGCCAAGCGCGTAGCCGCGCTGAGCGCAAAGGAGCCCAAGCCCGTAGGCGCGGATTAGGTGCTGGCTGCACGGGCGTACGCGCTTCGCGCCATTCTGTGCAGGCATTTGTGGCCGCTCCCGTTGGTCGCGGGATGAGAGCTTGTACGATTGCAAAAAGGGTGAACCTTCGGGTTCGCCCTTTTTCCTTCTGCTGATATCTTGCAAAGGTGAGTCAATTACGCTTGGAGCGGTCGCGAAGCCGGGGTGGGAAGCGCCCTTCGGCTTCGCTGAGGGCAGCCTCGTGCCTGAACAGCCTGCCCTCAGCGCAGCCGAAGGGGCCAGTCCATGCAGACATTTGCGGCGATTGATATTGGCTCCAACTCCTGCAGGCTGAAGATCGCGCGGGTGGTGCGGCATGGACTGCGCACGGTGCACGAGGACCGCGAGGTCACGCGGCTGGGCGCGAGCGTATTTGAGGCGGGGCTGGTTTCTCCGGATGCGATGGCCGCCACACTGCTCGCGCTGAAGCGGTTTTATAAAGCCGTTCAACTGCACGGGGCAGACCAGGTGCGGGCGGTAGCGACGGCGGCGTTGCGCGATGCGCGCAATGGGCGGGCCTTTCTGGCGTGGGTGAAGGACGAGACGGGCTGGGATGTGGAGATCATCTCCGGGCTCGAAGAAGGCCGGCTGATTCATCGCGGGGTGATGAGCAATGAGCCGGGTGCGGCGGGGCGGTGCCTGCTGATCGACGTGGGCGGCGGAAGCTGCGAGATATCGCTCTCGGATCGCAAGCGCATTGTGGAGACGGTGAGCCTGCCGCTGGGCGCGGTGCGACTGACACAGGAGTTTTTGAAGAGCGATCCGCCGACGAAGGATGAGATTGCGCGCATGAAGAAGTTTGTGGCGCGCGAGCTGCGGCGGGCATCGCGGAAGATTGTTCCCGAGCGGGTGCGGGTCGTGATCGCCACCTCGGGTACGGCGGCGGCACTGTCGGCGGCGAGCCAGGCGATGCATAAAGCGCGGCCTTCGGCGCGGCTGTATCAGGCTCCGGCGGCGGATGTCGCGAAGCTGGCCTCGAAGCTTGCGAAGATGAATAATGCCGCGCGCAGCGCGGTTCCGGGGATAGGGCCGCGGAGGTCGGAGATCATCGTCGCCGGTGCGCATGTGTATGCCGAGCTGCTGGAGCACTTCGGGCTGCCGGGTCTGCGCTACTCGGACATGGGCCTGCGCGACGGCGTTCTGGCGCAGATGCTGGCGGAGAGCGATGCCCGGACCTTTGCTCATCAGCAGTACGAGCGTGACCGCTGGCAGGCAGTGCTGGAAATCTGCCGCCGCTACGGAGTGGACCTGAAACAGGCCGAGCCGGTGCGCTCGCATGCGGCGCAGCTATTTCACGACCTGGCCGCGATTCACGCGCTTCCCGCGGATTACCAGACCTGGCTGGAGTCGGCGGCGATGCTGCGCGATATCGGCAAGTTCATGAACTACCAGGGGCATCACCGGCATGCGCAGTACATCATTGCGAATTCGGAAGTGTTCGGATTCACGGCGACACAGCGGGTAGTAACGTCGGCGATTGCGCGGTACATCGGCAAGAGCCGTCCTGAGCCGGAGGGAAGAACCATGCGACAGGTTCCGGTCGAGGAGCATGAGCATGTGCGGCGCGCGGTGGTCCTGCTGCGGCTCGCGGTGGCTATGAACCAGGACCGCGCCAGCGATGTGCTGCGGGTGCGGGTGCGGGTTTATCCGAAGCGGGTGCTGCTGGAGCTAAGCCCGGGGCGGACGGGGGCAGAGCTGGAGCTGTGGTCGCTCAGGAAAGAGGCGGCTTACTTCCGCGAGGTCTTTCGGCGCGAGCTCTTCGTGACTTTGGCGTAAACGCCGCGCAGGATGCGCGGATCGACAAGCCAGTGCAGGGTTCCGGGACGGTGGGTGCAGTCGATGCGGGCGACCGCTCCTTTGCGCAGACGGATGCGGGGCCGCGCGGGCTGGCTGGTAATTCCCAGATCGCTCGCGCTGCGGGTGCCAATCATCGCGCCCAGGAAGACCGGCAGATTCGGATTGTGTCCCACGACGAGAACATTCTCGTAGTCAGCGAACCCGGCGACGAGCTTCTCGAACGCGGCGACGCTGGCCCCCGGCGAAAGCGCCTCGGAGACGAGGATTTTGGCGTCGTAGCCGGTTTCAGTCCCCACGAGCGAGGCGGTCTGGAGCGCGCGCTTGAGCGAACTGGAGACGATGAGGTCGAACTGTACGTTCAGAGCATTGAGATAGCTGCCAACCAGGAGGCACTGCTGCTTGCCCTCCTTGTCGAGCGGGCGCTTGACGTCAATGATTGGATTGGCGCGGCGCGTTCCGGCGCTGGCGTGGCGAAGTATATAAAGATTCACGAGATAGCTTCCGGGCTGGGGCCTTCTTTTAACACTATTGTAACAATTGAGAGGACCGTCAGCGAGCATCCTGTTCGCGGAACGAGAGTCGGCTCATGAGGCGTCAGGCCTTAAAGGCTGCTGACGCCGCCAAACAGCCCGGCGATGACCAGCACAATGATGCCGAGAATAATCAGCTTTTGACCAGCAGGGTAGTCCTTCATCGCTTCCAGCACTCGGGCGAGGCCGGTTAACGTGTCGCCCAGGCCTTCGGACTTCGCGCCGATTTCGGCTGCGCGCGCCTTATTCCATTCGGCGAGCGAGAGCCATGCTCCTAACAGAATCAGCAGGACTCCGACCGCAACCAGAACGAGCGAGACGATACCCACCACATTCAGATGCATCTTCTCCTCCTATCGAAACCTGACTGGACCTTTGATGTTCGAATGAGCGGACGCAGAGGGCTTCGGATTCAGGCAGCCGTTCCGTAAGGAGACAACTATACCTTATCCGCCGCAGACACAGCAGGGCTGGCGGCTGTTTTCCCAACGGTCCATAGTTCACTGATGAGCAGCTCCGCGAGGAACGGTTTGCGGTCCTGGAGCGCGAGCCCGGAGTGGGTGAACGTGGCGGCATAATCGGGGAGCATGTGTATCTGCAGCCCGGTGAGGACGCGGAAGGCGGCATAGAGCGAGGCCACGATGGATTTGGCTGGGAGCGCGGCGAGTCCGCCGGGGATGGCGAATTCGGAGACGAGCAAGCGTGCATCGGGTGCAAGGTGCGGGAGGATTCTCTGGACGAGCGACTTGACTTCTTCCGTGGTGAAGCAGTCGAGGAAGAAGTGGGTGACGACGAGGTCGTAAGTTCCGGTGGGCGTGAAGGCCCGGGCGTCGGCTTGATGGATGCATATGCGGTCGCCGGCCCCGGCAGCGGCGGTTCGAGCCTGGAGCAGGCGGAGCATGGCGGAGCTTTGATCGACGACGTCGGCGTGGAGCGTTGGATTGGCGGCGAGGAGCCGGGCGAGGAAGCGTCCGTCCCCGTCCCCGAAGACCAGAGCGCGACGGGCGGAGACAAGCTGGGGGATGCGATAGAAGCGGCAGCGCTCGAGCGCCTGGCCAAAGGAGAAGTATTCCAGCCAGCGGTAGGAGCGCGCGATGCGGTCGAAGTTTGCGGCTGGGGTGGCTGGCGGCATCAGTGGAGGAGAAGGATGAGCAGTGGGGTGAGCAGGGCTGCGTCAGCGGCAATGCGGAGATGGAACGCGCTCATCGGACTGCGGTCGAGGGGAAGGAAAATAACGGCGGCGAGGGCTGCGGCAAAGCAGAGTCCGGCGGCGGAGGGATTGGAGTGAAGCAGCAGCGCTGACGCGAGAACGGCGGCCGAGGCGATGGCCGCGCTGAGGCGGCGGAGATGCCGCCGTCCCCAAAGCGTGGTGCGGTCGGAGGTATGTGCTTGCGAGTTCCAGTTTCTCGAAGTGCGAGCCGGCATGGCCACGGCTTTGCCTCCATCCTGCTCCCACTTTTCGATGGCGACGCAGTTGAGCCAGCAGAGGGCAGCGAAGAGGATCGCGATCAGAAAGAAGGTGGCGTGGCTGTGCGTGAGTCTGGCCCATGCGGGCACGGCGGTGGCAGAGGCGAAGACCAGCGCGACGATGAGTTCCTTGGGGAACCAGCGCTGAATCGCGCGTCCGCGCAGGTGCACGAGCAGGAAGTAGGCGGCGGCTACGGAGAAGATCAGGGTGTCATCGAGCCGGGCATTGGCGAGCATGTGAAAGAGGACCAGCCAGGCCAGAAGCGCACATACGGGAACGGCGGCGGCGATGGCAGCGGCTCGGTGGCGGAGATAAAACAGGTGCCGCTCGCGCAGGTGCGCACTGTCCTGATGAAAGCCGTCGAGGATGCGGTCGGCGACGTAGAGGAGCCAGGTTCCGGCGAAGAGAAGCGGGAGGGAGCTGGGGGATAGCGTGAGGTGAAAGGTGCGGGCGAAGCTCCAGGCCCAGAGAACGGCGACGGTGGGCGCATCGAGCGAGAGCAGGTGCCACCACTCCACAGATGCGTAGAGACGCAGTGTTCGCCGGGCGGGCAGGGAGATGGGCTGCGATGCGAGAGCCACACCACTATTCTAAGGGACTGCCCGTTTCGGCTGTGCTCAGTCCAGGCCGTACGCGCACACGCGCCTTCGATCGCAGCGCGCTTACGGTCGATCTAGGGATGACGTCCTCTGGACGGGGCTGCCGGAGCGCTGGCGGGTGGGGAGGATGACATGCGGTCGAGTTCGGCGGCGTAGTCGGAGAGCAGGAGGATGGTCTTGTCGTAGGTGTCGCGATCGATGGCGGTTGAGGTGTCGCGCTCGGAGCCGGGGAGCTCACGCGTGCCGAAGCCGACGGAATGGATGAGCATGGATGGAATGTTGCTGTAGCGGAACTCTCGGGTGACGTCGGTCTTATACCAGCCGCCGGGGATGCCCTGCATAGGACTGGGCAAGCGCTGGTCAACCGTGGCCTGCAGAAACGGGCGATAGAGCCGCCACCATCCGAGAGAACTGGCGGTGTCATTGGGCTCGATGTAGAACTGTGCTGGGCCGAGGCCGAGAGCGTCGAGCGCGACGAGCCCCTGGATCGAGCGGCGCTGCACCGGCGTAAAAGAGTCGAAGAGGGCGCGGGCGCCGGACTCGCCGTCGACTTCGGCGAAAAGGAAGGTGTGGTGGCACGCGGAGGCGGAGAGAGCATGGAAGAGAAACGGCAACATAAGCGCCCCGCTCCAGTTTTCGATCGCGCTCTGGCCGGAGCCTGAGTGTTCGTAGTGCGCGATGAAAAGGATGGTTGTGAGGGTGATCCTGGGAGTGCCGCCTTCGGCCATAAGCGGAGTGCCGGGCAGGGTGCAAAGGAGATTTTTGCCGCCGTCGAAGCGCTGCACGCGCAGGTTGGCCCCACGGCACTGGAGATCGGTGAAGGTCTGTTTGAGCTGCGCGAGGCGCATCTCGTCCGGCTGCGGGACGCTGCCGAGGAGCAAATCGACCGACTCAGGGGACATCTTCCAGAAGATGATGCCGGGATTGTGCGCCGGGGCCGGACTTGGTTTTTGCGCAGGTTTTTGCGCCGGTGCGGCGACGGCGAGGAACAGAACGAGCGTGAGACCGAGAACGCGCATGAATCGCAGAAATAGATTACTAGGGAGGGCCTGCTTCCGTGTCATGCTTTCGATACTTCGTGCTACAACAGTTGGTTGGACTTGTGAGGAGTTGAGGATGCGAAGGATTCTGCTTGCGCGACGGATTCTGCTTGTTTGTGTTGCTCTGGTTTGCTGCGCCGGCATAGTGCAAGCCCAGAGCTCTCTGGCGGTGGACACGATTTCGCCGGAGGTGAAGGCGAAGGTGGACGCGGCTGCCGAAGAGGTGCTGGCGAAAACGGGGGTTCCTTCGGCCTCGGTTGCGATTGTGGAGCACGGCGCGATTGTGTACACGCATGCATATGGCAAGGCCAAGCTCGATCCGCCGGTTGCGGCGACCCCCGCGATGCGCTACTCCATCGGGTCGATCTCGAAGCAGTTTACGGCGGCTGCGATTCTGCTGTTGCAGCAGGAGGGGAAGCTGTCGATCAACGATCCGGTGTCGAAGTATCTGCCGGACCTGACGCGGGCGAATGAAGTGACGATCCGGATGCTGCTGTCGCATACGTCGGGATATCAGGATTTTTGGCCGGAGGATTACGTGATGCCTCCGATGCTGAAGGCGACGACGGCGCAGCACATTCTGGATGTGTGGGGGAAGAAGCCGCTGGACTTCGATCCAGGCACAAAGTGGCAGTATTCGAATACAAACTACGTGATCGCCGGGCGCATTGTGGAGATAGTGAGCGGAGAGCCGCTGATGGAGTTTCTTCAACAGCACATTTTCAAGCCGCTCGACATGGAGGCGGTGTGGAACTCGGACGCGAAACAGCTTGGCGATACGGATGCGGAAGGGTATGTGCGCTACGCGCTGGGGCCGCTGCGGCCGGCTCCAAAAGAGGGACAGGGATGGATGTTCGCCGCAGGCGAGCTGGCGATGCCGGCCTATGACCTGGCGCAGTGGGACATCAGCATCATGAACCGCTCACTGCTGGCGCAGAAGTCGTATGACGAGATGTTCGATCCCGTGATGCTGAAGAGCGGCGAGAACTCGCACTACGCGCTGGGTTTGTTTGTGCGTGATACGAACGGGCACCTGGCGTATGAACACTCGGGCGAGGTATCGGGCTTTGTTTCGGAGAACGTAGTGTTCCCGAACGACAAGGCAGCGATCGCGGTGCTGACGAATCAGGACGCGTCTCCGGCGGCAGCGGGGATTGCACGCGCGCTGTCTCCGCTGGTGCTCGAGCAGGCGGCGGGCGGGTCGGAAGCTGTCGAGCAGGCGCGTGAGATTTTTGTGGGGCTGCAGCAGGGAAAGATCGACCGCTCGCTATTCACGGCGAACTGCAACGCTTATTTCGACAAGGTGGCGCTGGGGGATTTTGAATCGAGCCTCGCCCCGCTGGGGCCGCCTGCTTCGTTCAATCAGACAGCAGAAGAACTGCGCGGTGGAATGACCTTCCGATTGTTCGCGGTAACATTTGCGAACTCTCCGCAGAAGGTGCGGGTGACGACCTACACCATGCCGGATGGAAAGCTGGAGCAGTATCTGGTAATCCCAGCGCAATAGCAACAGCTCTAGAGCGGCCGGTCTGTGTAAAGGGTCTTGTCTGATAATTCCTGGAGCTTGTAGAGCTTCTTCTGGTGATCGGCCATGAGCTGTTCTACGTGATCGTGGAATTCCCCAGGGACGAACAGAAAGATGCGAGGGCCCTTGCCCCATTTCTCCAGCAGTCCGGGATCGGCCATGAAGATGTGCGGCGCGTCTGGGTAATCCGATCCCCAAATCATGGACGAGCCGAAGGTGGCCTCGGCGGAATGGCCCGGGCTCGCCGGCCTCGGCTCAAAGTAAGACTTGCTGCCGTGGGCGAGCAGCGCCGGGTGATGCGTGTAGAAGATGACGGATGACCCGTCGGCCTGATCTCCGTAGATGATGAGCTGGTAGTCGTGATTGCCGGGCGTTTGCGCGATGGCGTTGATGGTGTCTGCCATGGCACGCGAGGACAGCATGGGCTCAAAGCGCACCAGCGCGATGTGCGCGGCGATGAGAAAGACGGCGGAGGTGAAGGCGACGGAGGTCGTTGCTTCGAGGCCGTGACCGCGGCGGCGAAGAATCCACGACGCGAGCGGGCCGACGAGCAGCACGACCGCGGCAACTACGGCGGGCAGGCGCAGCGCGGCGAAGGACGGGCCGGTGAGGTCGAAGAGATGCGAGGTAGCCAGCGAGTAGTTTCCGATGTCGCGATGGGCGAGCAGGGTTCCGATGTCAGGAACAAAGGGCAGATGGCGCGAGGCCCAAAGCCCGTAGGCAAGCGCGGCGGCGGAGAGGACTCCGATGATGGCGAATGCCGCGTGCATGGCGGTGAGCCACTTGCTGGAGGCGTTGATCCAGCGCGGGTCGCCTTCGGGCGCCTCTTCAATCATGGCCAGCGATCCGGCGATGAGCAGCAGGATGGCGAACCAACAGGGCCACGTGTAGTACTCCTGATTGGTCGAGATGGCGAAGAAGACGAGGATGAAAGCGGCGAAGATGCCGAGCAGCAATCCGGTGCGGGCGCGGAAGCGCAGGCGCGCAGCGAGCGAGGAGGCGGCATGCGCGCTCAGGCGCGGGTCGAGAAATTCGATTGTGTTGGTGGAGTCGTAGCGGAGATCGGAGGCGAAAACGCGGCGGTTGCGCCACACGCGGACCAGGACGGCAGGCAGGAAGAGACTCCAGGGAAAGAGCCACGCGAGCTGGCCGAACCAGTAGGCGAACCACGGCTGCTTGTTATAGTCGTGCGGGTAGCGCTTGCCCAGGAAGCGGAGAATGTGCTCGTTGATGAAATAGAAATAGAGGAACCCGTGGACATGGCCGGGCGACGGGATGTTTCCGTGGGGGTTTCCGTGATCGGGATTGCGGATGGCAGCGAGGACATGCCAGGGCGCGGCGATGGCCAGGAAGAGTAGGAATCCGGTGAAGAGGCGCATCTGCCGCCAGCGTCGCCACTCACCGGTGAAGATGAGATACGGCACCACGGCGGCGGTGAAAAAAACGGGCGCGATGAGGCCTTTGGCAAGCACGGCGATGGCCAGCGAGGCATATGCCACGTAAAAGCGCCAGGCCTTGTGGTCTTCAAGACCGGTGAGGAATGCATAGAGCGCAAGAGCAAGAAAGAAAGTCAGCAGCGATTCGGGGATAAAGAAGCGCGTCCACAGAAAGATGCCGACAGAGGTTAGAATGGCGAGCGCGGCATAAAAGGCGGCTCGGTCTCCGTAGGCACGTCGAGCCCAGAACCACGCGAGGATAGCGCAGGCAAGCACTCCGAGCGACATGGGCAGATGCGTGGCGAAGACGTTTTGGCCGAAGATGCGGTAGTCGATGGCGGCCAGCCAGTAGGGCAGAGGCGGCTTCTCAAGGTAACGGATGCCGTCGACGTAGAGGGTGACCCAGTCTCCGCTGGAGACGATGTGCTGCGCGGCCTGGGCATGCGTTGTGTCGGCGTCGTCGAGCAGAGACGGTGAAAAGAGGGCGACGAAGTGGACGGCGAAGAAGACGAGCAGCAGAAGCGTCCAGGCGCGGGCAGGCGAGGCGTAGATGGCGCGTTCCTGCGAAGCAGGCTCGGACCAGGTGTTGGGAGGGTGAATGGCCATCGTAGGTTTTTTTGACTAAGCATCAGAATATCAGTGCTGCCGCACAGGCGGTCGCGCCTTCGGTGCCATTCTGGAATGATCTTGCGTGGCCACTCCCTTTGGTCGTGGAGAGAGGGATTGAAGCAGAGGCAGGATGTAAGGTTTGAAGATGCGTGTGGACGCACATTTGCGGCAATTGACGGACGCCCTGCGGCAAAGCCTGGAGCTTTGCGCGGCTGACCCTGCGGTTGAGGCCGTGCATGACACGCGGACGGGGACGCGGCGGATTGAGGCGGCTCTGGAGGCGGCGCTGCGGAACGCAGGCGCGCACACCGGCGCTGGAGAGGATGAGCTGGCGAAAGCGGTGCGCGCATGGGAGCGGCTGCTAAAGAGAGTTCGGAGGGCTGCGGCTCCGGTGCGGGACCTGGATGTGCAGCGGAAGATCCTGAAGAAGCTGGCAGAGGGGAATGCGGCTCAGGATGCTGTCGGGAGCGCCGTCACCGGGCAGGTGGAAAAACTGGACCATGCGCTGGGCGCAGAACGGGAGCAGCGGTCTGCGCCGCTCAGGAAGAGCGCTGCGAAGTGGGCGGCAAATCTGGATGGGCAATATGCGGCATTCGCGACAGCCATGGTGCAGAGGCCTGCGCAGCGTCGGCGCAAACCCGATGCGGCGAAGACAGCACTCGATGCGTTTGCGCGGCTGGCAAGCCAGATGCGGCAGCTGGATGTGGGAAATCTGCATGATTTTCGCAAGGGCGCGAAGAAGGCTCGCTACATGGCGGAGGCGGGCGGCGAGGATGCGCATGCGGGAGCGGTGGGCAAAGCGCTCAAGCGGCTCCAGGACGAGATCGGCGACTGGCACGACTGGCTCATGCTCGCGGAGGAGGCGCATCGCGTGCTCGGGGAAGATGGCGCGGCGTTGACGGCGGAGATTGAGCGCGTGCGCGACGGCCATTACGCCATGGCTATTCAGGTCGCGGGAAAGATGCGCGGCAAGCTGCTGGGGGAGTGGCTTGCGATGCAGCCGAAGCGCCGTGCGGCTTCGCGCGGAACGGTGAAAAAAGCATAGAATCGGCTTAGAAAATATTCCTGGAACCCTGCCGCACGAATGACCATCCGACTTTTCAATACACTTACTGGCCGCGTTGAGGAGCTTTCTCCCGCTGACGGCAAGGCGCTTCGCATGTACGCCTGCGGGCCTACGGTTTACGACTACGGACACATTGGGAATTTCCGCACCTTTCTGCAGGTGGATGTGCTGCGGCGTTTTTTGAAGCTGCAGGGCATCACTCCCAAGCATGTGATGAACATTACCGATGTGGATGACAAGATCATTCGCAATGCCGCTGCGGCTGGTGTGCCGATTGGCGAATACACGCCGCGCTATGAGAAGGCATTTTTCGAGGACCTGGACGCGCTGGCTGTTGAGAAGCCGGAGATCGTGGCGCGAGCGACCGAGCATATTCCGTCGATGGTGGAGCTGATCGACAAGCTCGCGGCGCAGGATTGCGCCTACAGAACGGATGACGGGTCGTGGTACTTCCGCATCGCCAGTTTTCCGGCGTACGGCAAGCTGTCGAAGAAGGACTTCAGCGGCATTGCCGACGGTGCACGCGTGGATGTGGATGAGTATGACAAGGATTCCGCGCGGGATTTTGCTTTGTGGAAGGCTCCCAAGCCGGGCGAGTACCACTGGCAAACGACGCTGGGGCCGGGCAGGCCGGGCTGGCATATCGAATGCTCGGCGATGGCGACGGAGTATCTGGGCGACGGGTTCGACCTGCACGCGGGCGGCGAGGATCTGATGTTTCCGCACCACGAGAACGAGATTGCGCAATCGGAATCGGCTTCGCACACAACCTTCGCGCGGCACTGGTTTCACGTGCGCTTTCTGCTGGTGGAAGGGCGGAAGATGTCGAAGTCGGAGGGGAATTTCTATACCCTTCGCGATCTGCTGCTGAAGGGGTATAAAGCTTCGGCGATCCGGATGCTGCTGATTTCGGTTCCTTACCGGCAGCAGCTGAACTTTACCTTTGAAGGGCTGGCGGCGGAGACGGGCGCGGTGGAGCGACTGCGGACGTTTTTCCAGCGGGTGCAGGCGGCCGCCAAGGCGCCGACAGAGAATGCGGCTCTGGCCGAAGAGACGGCGCGGTCCCGGAAGAATTTCTGCGAGGCGTTGGCGAATGATCTGAATACCGCGGAGGCCCGGGCGGCGATCTTTGACTTGGTGCGAGCGGGGAACGCGGCGATGGACGCCGGAACACTGGGTACGGGGAATGCCGCCGCGATTCTGGAGGTTCTGCGCGACTTCGATAAGATTTTTGCGGTGCTCGAAGACCACGACGCGGAGTGGACCAGGTTCGCGCTGCAGTGGGCGGAGCGCGAGGGCCGCTTGAGCGAGGCTTCCGCCGAAGTTGTGGCTCAAAGTTCGCTGTCCGACGAGCAGATTCAGGCCCTCGTGGATGAGCGCCAGCAGGCGAAGAAGAAACGCGACTTTGCCCGCGCGGATGCGATCCGGAAGGAGTTGGCGGAGAAGGGAATTCTACTGGAGGACTCGAAGGACGGTGTGCGTTGGAAGAGAAAATGATGGCCGCTCCGGCTTATGGATGCGCCGATGGCCGCGTCAGGGACTAAGCTCGTACTTCTCCCCGGAATCTATGGAACCCGGGAGCTCTTTGCGGATTTCGCAGAGGCGCTGCCCAGTGCGTTTGCGGCGCAAGCGATCGGATATCCAAACGACGTATCTCTTTCTTATGCGGAACTGCTGGGTCTGGTTCCATCCTGGGTCCCGGCTTCAGACCCGTATGTCATCGTGGCGGAGTCCTTTTCAACGCCTCTCGCCATTCAGTTCGCGGCGACGAATCCCGCAAACCTCAAGGGCCTGGTTCTGTCTGCGGGATTCGCGACCAGTCCAGTGCGGGGCCTCCTGCGATTCCTTGGCCGATATCTGGCGCCGCACTTGTCCGATTTGCCGGTGAACGAAATCGGGGGCAGGCTCATGCTGCTCAGGTCGACTGCGCCACAGTTGCTGCGGACCCGTTTACGGGCCGCGATCACCTCGGTAAAGCCAGGAGTCCTGATGGATCGGGTCCAGGCGGTCGTTGCATGCAACGCGCTTAAGGAACTCCGCGAGGTCAAAGTGCCGATTCTTTATCTGCAGGCTCATGGAGACCGTCTGGTGAACGCGATATGTTTGGAAGAAATCCGACGGGTCAAGCCAGAGATTGAGGTGGTGGTTTTGGACGCTACGCACATGCTGCTTCAACAAATGCCCCGCGAAACCGCCGTGATCGTCGCAGGTTTTGTCCGCCGATTATGATGGTTCGGTTGAAAGACTGAGATTTGTTTTTGTTTCCTAATGCCCGATAATTTCGCCCAGACCGTGAAGCAGCAGGCCGATATCGTGAAGATCATTGGCGAATATGTGCGGCTGAAGAAGGCTGGGGCGCAGAACTATAGCGGGCTGTGTCCGTTTCATGCAGAGAAGACGCCGTCTTTTTCAGTGCATGCCGGGCGGCAGTTCTTCCACTGCTTCGGCTGCGGGCAGTCGGGCGATGTCTTTTCCTTTATTCAGAAAATCGAGAACGTCAGCTTTCCGGAGGCGGTCAAGACCATCGCGGGCAAGTGCGGGATCGCACTGCCGAAGCGGGAGTTTTCTTCTCCCGAGGAGGCTGCGGAGAGTCGCCAGCGAGGCAAGCTGATTGAACTGCACGAGGCCGCCACGGCGTGGTTTGAGCAGCAACTGAAGTCCCCGGAGGGTGCGCTGGCGCGGGAGTATCTGGCCGGGCGCGGCATGAACGACGCGGGCGTTGCGAAGTTCCGCATCGGGTATGCTCCGGAGTCCTATCACTCTTTGCGCGATAGGTTGCAAGGCATGGCGGATGAAGCAACGCTGCGGGCTTCGGGGCTGTTTTCCTTCAAAGAGCAGGAAGACGGCAAGCCGGGGCCGCTCTATGCGCGGTTCCGCAAGCGGATTACGTTTCCGATTGCGAACGAGTCGGGGCGGATCATCGCCTTCACCGCGCGGGCGCTCGAGAGCGGCGACAAGGCGGGGCCGAAGTATATGAAT
>Ga0335075_10000545_pt1 | contig 65375 bp, 57 predicted proteins | sample Lox_Sample_24_FD_206723 | JGI IMG/M metagenome (GOLD analysis project Ga0335075, IMG submission 206723) | Soil microbial communities from Loxahatchee National Wildlife Refuge, Florida, United States - Lox_Sample_2.4 | ecosystem: Environmental > Terrestrial > Soil > Wetlands | place: USA...
GCGCTATGAGCTGGCCAGGTACCCAGATCATGGCGACCCTGCTTCGGGACCGTCCGGAAACCGGGTTCCGGACACGCACTCAGCGGCCGTAACTCAGCCAGGATCGCTGCCAGCCTGCCGATGCGTCAGCTGAGCCCGTAACCTCCGCCGCTACACATCGTTAGTCGGGGTTGACACAGCCACCCTGCTCATATGACTGATTCGCCGTGGTCGCCGCAGGAGATCCGCGCCGCCGAGATGCACCGGGAACTTGGCCCCGAGTACAGCGACGCGGTAGTGGCATCGTTCCTTGAGAAGGTCGACAGGGAGATAGCCGCGCGTGTGGAAGCCCGCCTCGCAAGTACGCCGCGGACAAAGCCAGCGAAGCCAGGTAGCCGACGCACGCTGCTGACGGGCATCGCGATCGGCGCCGCCGTCGGCGGCATCCCTCTCCTCTTACTGGTCTTGATGCAGGTTAGGCATGTGTCCCAGGCGGCCAGCGGGAATGCGACCCAGGTGGTGGCATCCCATAGGCCGGAAAGCTTCGGGTGGCTCCTGCTCCTGCTTATCGTGGTGGCAATTGCAATCTGTGCCGCGGCCGCAGTCCGAGTCCAGCAGAAGAAACGGGCCGCCGGACAGCTGTAGGCGGCGCGGTGATCCCGGTAGGCCTGCGGGATCCTCGCGGGCAAGCAGATCGGTGAGGGATATACCCGGGATGCGCAGATCATTGTTGCCCAGAGCAGTTGCATTAGCCCAGGTCATGCCTAGCGCGTTAACCGCAGGGGTCATGGCCTGTAAAGCCGCTCCCTCCTGGGGATGCTGCGGCTCCGAATGATCAGCGGCACGGGGTGCGCGAGCACACGCGAGGTGAGTCCCCTCGTGCCCTGCTGTTACGACTGATGTGCGACGGATTTCCGCCAGTTGATGCGCGACAGGTTGCAGCCGAACCTAGGCTGCCCATCCACCGAGCGCCTTGCACGAGGACCGCCGGGCAGCGGGATGCGGCCGGCCGCGCGGTCGCACGAGATAAACCCGTGGCGACGTCGGTGGTCATCCCTCGACAATGGCCGGCGTGGAGGAGGTCGAGGTCGTCGTCGCCCACAACGAGCGCGCCACCCTGCGCGTCGGCGAGGTGTTCCTGAAGATCGACGCGGATCAGACGCGCACCGACGTCGAGGTCGAGGCGATGGCCATGGCGCCGATCCCCACTCCGGAGGTCCTGTGGCGGAAGCCGCCCGTGCTCGCGCTCGCCGCCCTGCCGGGGAGGGCACTCGGCCGCCTCGGCGAGCCGTCGACCGCGTCGGCGGCGGCGTGGGCCGCGGCGGGTGCCGCCGCACGGATGCTGCACAACGCACCGCGGCCGCCATGGCCCGGCCGGAGCCTCGACGAGATCGCATCGGAACTCGACGGCGAATGCGAGTGGCTCGTCACGAACGGCGTCCTTCCCGCCGACCTGGTCACGCGCAACCGCCGGATTGCCGAGGCTGCGCTCCGGCCGTGGACACCGGTGTTCACGCACGGCGACCTGCAGGTTGCCCACGTGTTCATCGACAAGGACGAGATCATCGGCGTGATCGACTGGTCCGGGGCGGGCCAGGGCGATGCCCTGTACGACCTTGCCATCTTGACGCTCGGACACAAGGAACACTTGGGCGACGTCGTCGCCGGCTACGGCACCGACGTCGATCTCGACGTGATCCGCGCGTGGTGGTCGTTGCGAAGCCTGCAGGCGGCCCGCTGGCTGATCGAGCACGGCTTCGACCCATCCTCGCCAGGCTGCGAGTTCGACGTGCTGAGATCCCAGCTGTGAGGCTGCGCGAGCAGCGCGCGTTACAGACACACCGCCATGCAATGTTCGCGCTCGACGTGTCGCAGATCAGCTGGCGGACGATGTCCGCATCTACCGACGGAGGACGCCCTCGTGCCCTTCGTGCCCAAGCCCGGCTGATCGTTGACGGATCGTCTTCAGGAGAGGCTTGACGCTTTCTAAGGTCAACTGGCGCTGATCAGGTGGCCGGAGGCCAGTCCTCCCCGGCGTGGCCGTCTGCCGGAATGCAGGCGCCCAACTCTTCGGCGCATCGTCGGCCAGCTTCGCTAGGGTCGCCTGGTGTTGACTTTCGGCGTGGTGGCACTCGGGGTCACCGATGTGCAGCGAGCGGCAGCGTTCTGGTCAGCGGCCCTGGGCTACACGCTGCGCGAGGATGGTTTCGGCGGATGGGCCAGAGTGCTCGTGCCTCCAGGCGGAGCTGGAGCGGCGATCGCTCTGCAGCTCAGCCAGACACCGCCGCAGGCCCGCCCGCGCCTGCATTTTGACTTGCATGTCGCTGACGTCAGCGAGCAGGAGGCGGAGGCGGCCCGGCTCATATCGCTCGGCGCCCGCCGGGTCGACTGGGAGTACCCGCAGGACCCGGACTTCATCGTGCTGGAAGATCCTGAAGGCAATCGGTTCTGCATTGTCGACCTGAGCCACGAGTACGACTGACCAGGGCAATCGCCGGACACTTTGAGGCCCGCTGCCCTACGCAGGAATGGCCATGCTGTCGAGGCCCGGAGCCTGGGTGGCGCGCCGGAGGGCAAGCGGGGGCGAAGCCGGGTCCCTCTGCGCCCTTGGTTCCGCGCAGCCGCGTCAGGGACGGCCTCCGGCCGTCCTGCGGGCAAACCCTTGACCCGCCAACTGCTCACAAGGGATCCACGCCTACAGGAAGAAGGCGGGAGATCAGGCAGCCAGGAAGGCTTGGCAGGGCTCAGCCGGTTGAGATCGATCTTGACCGGGCATCGCAGGTAGCCTGGGCCTGTGATCAGGCGGTTCCGGTCGTGGATCAAGGCGCACAGGGTTGGCGGCCCCGGCTGGTGGCTGCTGGTTCCGTGGGTGAGCCTGGGAGCGGCCGGAGCCGGTTACCTCTTTGTCTTGTCCACGCAGCGGATTACGGAACTCTGCAATCTCGGTGCGGCTCCTTCATGGGTCGGCGAGCCCAGTGCGATCGTGACCGCGGCAACGACAGGAAGCTGGGCCTGGGTTCTGCTGGCAATGCGTGAGGGTTTGGTGGATCTGTTTCCATCACCGCGGCGGTCCCGATTCTTGATTTACCGGTGCCCCGGTGGGGTCCTCACCCGGTTGTGATACGGAACGTTCGGGCCATGCCAATGAATTAACGACTCAGGACACTAGGCAGATATGCGCAGACGCATGACCCAACGCCACTTGGCGATGCGACGGTCGCGGGCGAATCCGAACTCTTCGAACAGGCTCTCTGGCCCGGTATGCAGGTAGGCGCCACGTTGCGGGTCGCGTCCAGCCACCTGCTCGGGGTACGCCTCGACCAGGCCTCCGCCAGCGTGCGCTATCGCGGCCAGCACCGCGGCAACTCCGGCCCGCGCCACGCCTTTCCGGCGGGATCCGGAGCCGGTGAACAGGCAGCCGATCCGCCAGTCAGGCAGCTCGGCTAGGCCTTTTTCATAGGCCTTGGGGTTCTTGATGGTAGCCACCTCGGCCGGTGGTCCGTACTGACACCAGCCCACGCAGCTACCGTCACGATAGACGAGCATTTGGTGGATGGTGCCATTGTTTACGTGAGCAAGTTTGGCCTCGCGGTTGCCCGCCGCGGTGCTGTCCTTGCTGATGCCCTCGGGATGAAAGCCGATGCACCAGCAGCCACCCCAGACACCGTTGTTCGCCTCAACCAGCGCGGCAAAGTCATCCCAGGTATCAGGCGTGAGCAGACGCGTCGTGTACGGGGTCACAGTCCTCCTACTCCCGCCCTGGGCTGGGCTGCGCACCCAGCCCAGGGCCTGGCGGTCGGTGACTGGCGTGGTCAGGTGAGGTTCGATGATCCTAACCCGCCACCGTCTGGCGCCGACTGCGTTAATGGTCACGATGTTCTCGCGCCACCCGTTGGCGCGTCGAGGGGCGACGGCTCTTAGGTCAGGCTGTGCCATTCCGGTCCCGCTCGGCCATGCGGTGCTGATAGATCAGCGGGGCACGGGTGGTGCTGTGATCCAGCCGGCCCATTAGCTCACGGGGGCTGGCGCCAGTAGCGGCCGCGATGTGGTTCCCGGTATGCCGCAGATCGCGAAAGTGGAAGCCGGTCAGCCCGGCCGATTCGGTGGCGCACCGCCAGGTGCCGCTGACGCTAGGCCGCCGCAACGGCCCATGCTTGGGATTGGTCGTTACGCTGGTCTGGTGGTGTTCAGCATCAAGGTGAAACAGCCGCAGTCGGTGGCAGGGCGGATCTGGAACCTTGGCCAGGAGGCGATCGCTGTCTTCTCACTCACGCTCATCGCGCTCAAGCTCGCCGGGGTGATCGCCTGGTCCTGGTGGTGGGTGCTCTCGCCTCTGTGGATCAGCGGCATTGTCGTGGCGGCTGTAGCTTGCGGGCTGCTGGTGCTCCTGTGCCGGCATGTGATGCGGGCGCCTGATCCCCGCCCCCATTCTCCTGACGGGATGCGTTCGCCGCCCCTGCCACGGTGGCGAGATCTGGTCGGCACCACCAACCATCGGGTAAGCCGCCGTCATGATCTTGACGATTAGCGGACACCCTTGCGCCCGCAGCACGGGCCGCCGAGTATCTGCCGCCTGAGTGGCGTTAGGTCATGAGCCAGATTCCCGGGCTGACCGCGACCGTTGTATCTGAGGCTGAGTGGTTTGTGACTCGCCGCGTCGAGGTTGAGGTAGCAAGCCAAGGGCGGACCACCGGCCAGGCGCTGGCCAACCTCCGGGAAGCGCTTGAGCCCTACGTCGAGGACGAGCCTGCTCCGAGGCACTGCCCGAGCCCATCGTCGCAATGACCGAGGTCCGGGGGCAGAATGCACGGTTATGACGGACACGCCTGACCGCTGGCAGCGGTGGTTGCTGGACACCCGTTTCGGTGGTGATCCCGAAGCACGCCAGCAAGATCTCGCCGAGTTCTTGTACCCGGTTCGCGACAAGGTGCTCGACAAGGCCCGGCTGCGGCCCGATGACACCGTTCTGGACGTGGGCGCCGGTGACGGCCTGATTGCTTTCGGCGCCGTGGAGCGGCTCGGCCCGGACGGTCATGTGATCTTCTCCGATATCTCGCAGGACTTGCTTGATCACTGCCAGGAGGCCGCCGAGGCCGAAGGAGTGCTGGAGCGGTGCCGCTTCGTGCTCGCCCCAGCCGATCAGCTGAGCGCTGTGGCGGCTGGCTCGGTGGATGTGGTGACCACCAGGTCGGTGCTGATCTACGTGAAAGGCAAGGCGGGTGCGCTGCGGGAGTTCTGCCGGGTACTGAAGCCGGGCGGGCGGATCAGCTTGTTCGAGCCGATCAACGTGCTGATGTCCGACGACGATCCCGGCTGCTTCTTCGGCTACGACACACGCCCAGTCAGGGCGCTGCAGGCGAAAATCGACGTACTGTACGAGTCGCTTCAGCCCCGGGGCGAAGATCCCATGGGCGACTTTGACGAGCGTGATCTGCTGCGTCACGCCGAGGAAGCCGGGTTCTCGGTGATAGACCTTGAACTGCGGGTCACCGTGGAGAACGCGAAGCGGCCCGTGCCATGGGAGCGCTTTTTGCGCATGTCCGGCAACCCGCTCATCCCGCCCCTGGGCGAGGCCCTTGACCGCACGCTCAGCGCGGACGAGATCATCACCTACACCGAGCACCTCAGGCCGCTCGTGGAGTCAGGCACTGGACAAGAGCGGAGAGCGGCCGCCTACCTGGCCGCTACAAAGAAATAGCTAACGATCTCCGTGCAATAAGCGTGCAATTACACGCAGGCAGCAGGGGTCCGTCGCGGTCGCTCACGGCGAAGCACCTACGCAGGTCACGCAGCATGCGGACCCCGGTCGATCCAATTCCCGAGCTGCTAGTGCGAGTTCGATTCTCGTCAGCCGCTCCACCACGAAATACCTGGTCAGCGGCCGGGCCTCCACCTCACTCGCGGCTTCCCGGGTTCCATGGGCCCATTAACGGGCCATTCGGCGGCCCCGGTGAGCGGTCGTGGCACGGGCCTGGTGGCCTCGATGCGCGCGTCGGTCGCGCCAGTGATAGCCAGCTCGGTCCCGTTCTCGCTGGCGACGATGAGCCCGTGGTCGCGCCGCCGTGCTCCGGCTGCCATCTGCGCCCCGGCTTGGCGGAGGCGATGCTGCCGGAAGGTGGCCGCCATGCCAGGGGTAAGCGCGACCGGGTAGCGTTCTCGGAGGATGCGTGGGATTTACCCTCCGCAGCCTGATTTCGCAGGCCTTGATGAAGATCCTTGGCATCGCCTGTGCCGCCGCCAGGCGCAAGCCGCGCCGGTGCATCTCGGAAAACCACCCAGCGCATCACGCTGTACGTGTACAGGCCCTCGCACAGCCCCGACAGGATGCGGGCGAGCTGGTACTCCACCCCCATGGCGGTGAGGCCGTCGCCGAGGCCGAGGACGAAGGCTGCGTAGTTGATCCCGACGGCTACCACGTATTTCGTGGTCTGCGGGCCGAGGGCTTCATGGGAGCGGAAGTTGAATGCGCGGTTCAGCGCGAAGCTCAGCGCGAACGCGGTCAGGTACGACAGCGTGACCGCCGCCGGATACGGCAACCTCAGTACGCCGTGACAGAGCGACAGCAACCCGAGGTCCACCGAGAAGGTAAACCCGTTGATGATCGCGAACCCGAGAAAACTGGGGGCGACGATCCGCGACAGCCCGAAGGGCAGCCTCCGGACGATGGCGGCCATCAGCGCCTGATAGCGGTCCCCTCGCCGGGCCGCGGCGGAGGTGTGGGCGTGGTGTCGGCGTTCTCCAGGACCCACCCGGGCAGGGTAGCAGTCAGAGGTGTACAACCCGAGGGAGGCAAGGCAGAACTCGACACGCCCTCCACATACGTGCCGGGCCTTCACCGCCAAGGGCACAGGAGCTCACGGTTTTAGCACTGTTTGCTCGCGATCACCGAGCCTTGACAATGATCTTGACTCGCAAGATCCTTGGGCTTGTCAGGGGACGCCCGGAGATGGAGTCCTCCACTTGCAGGTCCCGGAGCACGCGACTATGAATATCGAAATCGCCGTTCCTGAAGAGTGGACGCCTGGCCAAGCGCTGGCAATGCGCCAACTACTACAGCACTCAATGCGAGTAGGGCAACCGATCATTGCCTTTGTCAGGCATGATGTCTCCGCAGACCAGCTCAAAGAGATCTATGGCCGGGTAGAAGCGTTGATCAGGGAAGCTGGTCTCCAGGTCGTGTAGGTATTACTGCTCATCTCGGACTCCGAGCGATCCAGGTGTCATCATCAACGGCGGTGCCGTCGCCGCCGAACGGCACGACGTTGCCGGTGGCCACGTCGCAGGAAATCGCCGTCCCGAGCCGGGCAGACGGGCTGGACGCGGGAGCCTGCTCCGTCCAGGTTGCAGCCGAAGTGCGCTAACGTTCAGCGATGGGTACGTGCACGTTCTGCCCTATCGCAGCCGGAGAGGTAGACCCCGACTTGGTGGCTCTGCGCACCGAGCAGGTGTTCGTGCTCCCGGCCTTGCGCCAGCACCCGAACAACCACGGGCATGCGCTCGTGCTGCCGGTGAAGCACACCAGGAACCTCGCCGACGCGTCACCTGCCGTCCGGGACGAGATCTTCGCGGTCGCCGCGCACCTGACCGCCGCCCTGCCATCTCTGTTCGGCGCCGAGGGATCGATCGTCTTCCAGAACAACACGGGGCCGGACGACCTGTCCTTTCACCTGCATGTGCACGTCGTGCCGCGCTTTGCAGGCGATCACTTTGTGATGACCAGGGCCGCCGTGACCGAGGTACCGCGTTCTGCACGCCTGCAGCAGACGACGCTGGTCCGGCAGGCATTCAGCGGGTGGTCCAAACCAGGGCGCGACGCGGCGGGCTAGCTGGTCCCGCGGCCGGGTCGCTGGCCAGCTGCGCCAGCGGTTCTCGGCCGCAAGGTGGTCGTTCACGTTCTCCTACGCGATCGCCTGCACGCTGGCGTGGATCAACAAGCACCCAGCCAGGACGACGAGCACGGCCAGGGCCGAGCAACGTAGCAGCGATCGTGCGGCCGAGGTTCCAGTGCCTGGCTGCCAGTGACAGACTGAGCATGGCCGCGGGTCCCGCGTTGCGGGCCCCCGCCTTGGCATGAGTGCGTGCGGGGATGGTGCAGGATGGCAACGTTCACAACATCCGCCGAGATCCTCATGCCTGACCATCCGCTGATGAGGATGTGCGCAGCCAGGCCCGGGCGGCTGCCTCCCGGCGTTGTCCTTGCCGACGTTCTCAGACAGACCGGGGGCGCCTACGAAACCACGACGCCCCTCACGGCGAAGTTCCGTGACGACATCCGCGCAGTCGCCGAACTTACCTCCGACGACCAGCTCCTCGCGATTGCGGAGCTTCCCGAGGTGCCCGTGTCGCTCGAGCATCTCAGGGAGCTGGACCCGCAAACCCGCGTTGTCCTCTTCTGTCGGCTCGAGGTCGGTGCGGGGGAGATGCCACGATGGCTGCGGCCCCCGCTTCCCTCTGGGCTCGCTGCCTTGCTGCGGTCCGAGCTCGGGCACCTTCTTTACGGCCGCCGCGGTCTGCGCGTCGAGGAACATGCACTTCCGGACGGCAGGTCCTGGCGCAGCCTGTCGCCGGCCCTGGACATCCCGGCATAATCGGCGAAGCGTGCAGGCGCGAGTAGCGTGAGGTGCCATGCCTCTGGACCGCGAGCCGGCCCGTATCCGTGGCTACCGGCCGGACGACCTCGAACCCCTGTACGGCGTCTGCTTGCAGACGGCCAACGCCGGCGAGGACGCCACTGGCCTCTTCCGCGATCCCCGGCTTCCTGGGCATGTTTACATGGCGCCGTACGTCACCTTCGAGCCGTCGCTCGCCTTCGTGGCCGAAGACGCCGCGGGCGTCGGTGGTTACATCGTCGGCGCGCTCGACAGCCCGGCCTTCGGCCGGCGGCTGGAACAGGACTGGTGGCCCGCGTTGCGCGCTCGCTACCCGGAGCCGCGTTCGGATCAGGCGGAACGTCTGCCGCCGCCCGAGCGGCAATTCGTTCAGGAGATCCATCGCCCGTTCGGCGCCCCGCCCGAGGTTGTCGAGCACTTCCCATCGCACCTGCATATCAACCTCCTGCCGCGCATGCAGGGACGCGGTACCGGGCGCCGGCTCATCGCAACGCTGATCTCGGGTCTTCGTGACCACGGCTCGCGAGGGGTGCACCTGCTTGTCGGGTACTCCAACCAGCGGGCCGTGGGGTTCTACCGCCATCTCGGCTTCACCGGGCTGCCAGCCACCGGCCTCCACATCTTCGGCATGAAGCTCACAGCGGAAGCTGCGTCGCAGCCCGACGGGAGCGCATGAATGAGGCCATGGCGCAAGAGCCGATGCGGGCCCCGGTGTCACGCCCGGCCGCTTCTCCCGATGCCGCCCGGGGTGATGGGCATGGCATGGCCCGGGCACCGGCCCTCTGGCGCGGAGCCGCGATGCGGATGAGGCCGGACCCGCGGCTGCGGCCGTTCGTGGACAGCTACGTCGACTTCGACATGGCAGGCTGGCCCCCCGGCCGGCACCGCGGCATGCCCAACGCAACCCTCGCGCTGGCGGTCAGCATCGGCACCCCGCTCACCGTGCGACGTGCCGGTCACGCCGATGTCGTCGCTGCGGCCACGGTCGGCGGGTTGCGATCCGGGCCGGTCGGCATCGTGCACGACGGGACGCAGCGCGGGGTCCAGCTCGCGCTGACCCCGCGGGGCGCCCGCGCCTTGCTGGGGCTCCCTGCCGCCGCGCTCGCGCATGGGGTGTGGGCCCTGGACGAGGTCGTCGGGCGCCGCGCGCACGAGCTGACCGACCGCCTGGCCAGCGCGCCGGGCCCGGCGGGCCGGGCCCGGGTCCTGGACGACGTGCTGGCCAGCTGGGTGGTGGACGAAAACTATCCGGCCGCGGTCGATGGCGCCTGGCGCAGGCTCGCCGCCTCGGCGGGCCGCGCTCCCGTCGCCAGCATCGCCAGGGAGATGGGGCTGAGCCGCCGCCATCTTGGGCACCTCGTCCGCGCCGAACTCGGCCTGACGCCCAAGACGGTGGCCCGTGTTCTGCGTTTCGGCAAGGCCCGCAGCTGCCTGAGGTCCGGCCGGACGGGCAGCCTGGCGGACACCGCGGTGGCATGCGGCTACTTCGACCAGGCCCACCTCAGCAACGAGTGGAAACAGCTGGCCGGCTGCACACCCGGCGAGTGGATCTCCGAAGAGCTCCCATTTCTCCAAGACCGGCGATCGGTACCTGGCGCACGCTGAAGGCATGACGGATACCAGTCCAGCCGTGACCACCGCTGTCAGCCCGAGCTCACCCGAACCGCCGCCGAGCATCTGGCCGAGCGTTCCCTATCCCGACCCGCAGGCGGCGATCGATTTCCTGGTCGCCACGTTCGGCTTCGAGCCGACCGCGCTGATCCCTGGCGATGAGCCAGGCAGCTACGCCGAGATCGAGCTGCGCTGGCCGCACGGCAGCGGGGGCATCATCATCCGCAGGTGGGAGCGCCCGGCGCCGAACTGGCTCTATGTGGTCACCCCGGACCCCGACGGTCTCTACCGGCGGGCCAAGGCCGCGGGCCTCGAAGTCACCCGGGAGCTTCAGGACACCGACTACGGCAACCGCATGTTCACGGTCGTCGATCCGTGGTCGGTCGTCTGGACCTTTGGCACGTACCCCGGAAGCTGACGAGCGTCGCTCCCGGCGGATCCGGGCACGTCGCCCTAGGATCGCCGGTATGCGCGTCGGGTCCGCCCAGACACGGCTCGTCGTTCTGCGCGGCAACTCGGGGTCGGGCAAGAGCACGGTGGCGAAGGAGCTGCGCGCGGCTTACGGCCGGGGCGTGGCCCTGGTCTCCCAGGACCTCATCCGGCGCATCATCCTCAAAGAGAAGGACCAGCCAGGCGGGGTGAACATCGGGCTGATCGACCAGGTGGCGCGCTACTCGCTCGAGCATGGGTACCACGTGGTGCTGGACGGCATCTTCTACGCGGACCGCTACGAGCCGATGCTGGCCGGCCTGGTCTGCGACCATCTGGGCCGGTCGCGATGCTACTACCTGGACGTTTCCCTGGAAGAGACGCTGCGCCGGCACCTGACCCGCCCGCAGGCGGCCGAGTTCGGCGGTGACCAGATGCGCGACTGGTACCGGCCGCGGGATCTTCTTGCCGGGATCCGCGAGCGCGTCATCCCGGAAACGAGCAGCCTCCAGCAGACGGTCACGCAGATCCTGGCGGAGACGCAGCTCCTGCAGGGTGCCACCGCCGATTAGGTTGTGCCCGGGAGCGGGGATGGCGCGCGGCCGGGGTGCGGGCGGCGCGGGAACGGGTCGATATCGGCGGCGAGGTGCCGAGCTGGCCACGAAATGGCCTAAAACCGCCGTAAAGGCAATCGTTCTCATGCAGAATCATGCTAGATCACCGTATAGCGATTCTCGGCTTGCTGTGGTCGGGGGTGGGGGGCATAGACGCATCACAATCCCTGAGAGGTCGCAATGGCCCAGGCCATTCCGCAGGGTACCTGTCGCAGGAGCTGGGGGGACGCTGACCCGGCACCGCTGCTGGCGGCGGCGATCAGCACGCCGCGGCCGGGAAGCAACACGCAGTCGTCGGCCGCCGGTCGCGCGGCCGCCGGGCCGACGGCCACCGCGGGCTGCCTCGCGGTGCCGACGCCCACCCCGGTCCGCCCGGCTGCCGGCCTCGTCGGCTCGTTAGCGCGGCTCTCCCGCCGGGACAGGCGCGGGAGCATGGGGGAGGTGCCGCGGTGAGCCACAGCAACACGGTGGCGTTCGCCATCCTCGTCGCGGCGTTCCTGGCGGTGACCCTGATCGGCTTCGGCGCCGCCAAGTGGCGCCCGGCGGAGAACCCGATGCACCTGAACGAGTGGGGGCTCGGCGGGCGCGGGTTCGGCTCGTTCGTCACCTGGTTCCTGCTCGGCGGGGACATCTACACCGCGTACACGCTGATCGCGGTGCCCGCGCTGGTCTACGCGGTCGGCGCCGCGGGGTTCTACGCGCTCGCTTACCAGATCATGGTCTTCCCGATCGTGTTCATCTTCGCCCCTCGGCTGTGGTCGGTTGCCCGCGCACGCGGGTACGTCACTCCCGGCGAGTTCGCCCGCGGCCGTTACGGCTCGCAGGGCCTCGGGCTCGCGGTCACGTTCACCGGCATCCTCGCCACGATGCCGTACATCGCGCTGCAACTCGTCGGCATCGAGTCGGTGCTGATCGTGCTCGGAGTCGGCGGCACCTCGGCCAACGTGTTCGTGCGCGACCTGCCGCTCATCGTCGCGTTCATAATCCTTGCCGCCTATACCTATCTGGCTGGGCTGCGGGCGCCGGCGCTGATCGCGTTCGTCAAGGACACGCTGGTCTGGGTCACGGTGATCGTCGCAGTCCTGTACATCCCGGCGAAGCTCGGCGGCTGGACGCACATCTTCGGCGCCGCGGCCGCGCACCTGAAGACGATCAACCCGGCGACCGGGAAGCCGGCCGGCAGCCTCGTCGTCACGCCGGCCGGGGAGTGGTCGTACGCGACCCTCGCGCTCGGCTCCGCGCTCGCGCTGTTCATGTACCCCCACGTGGTCACCGGGCTGTACGCCGCCAAGCGGCGCGACGTGATCAGGCGCAACCTGGCCGCGCTGCCCGCGTTCACGCTGCTGCTCGGGCTGATCGCGCTGTTCGGCTACATGGCGCGGGCGGTTCCGGCGGTGAACGCCGGGGTGAAGGCCGGGGGCGGCAACACCCAGCTCTCGGTGCCGCTGCTGTTCGAGCACATGTTCCCGAGCTGGTTCGCCGGGATCGGCTACGCCGCGATCGTCATCGGCGCGCTCGTCCCCGCTGCCATCATGTCGATCGCCGCGGCGAACCTGTTCACCCGGAACGTGTACCGGGAGTTCCTGCGCCCGAACGCCTCCCCGCAGGAGGAGACCCGCGTGGCCCGGCTGGCGTCGCTGGTCATGAAAGTCGGCGCGCTCGCCTTCGTGCTCGAGCTTAACAAGACGTTCTCGATCAACCTGCAGCTGCTCGGCGGGATCTGGATCGCGCAGATCTTCCCTGCGATCGTGGTCGGTCTTTACACGCGCTGGTTCCACCGGTTTGCGCTGGTCACTGGCTGGGCGGTGGGAATGGCCTTCGGCACGGCCGAGGCGTGGCGCACGCCAGGAAACGGCCAGGCGCACTTCGGCGCCTCCACCGCGCCGATCCTCGGTCACGTCGTCTACATCGCGGTCGTGGCGCTCATCCTCAACTTCGCGGTCACGACATTGCTCACGCTCGCGTTCCAGCTGGCCGGGCTGCGCTCGGGGTACGACGAGACCCGGCGCGCCGACTACACCATCGACCCCGAAGGGCCCGCGGACGGGCCGATCGACCTGCCCGCGGACGGGCCCGCGGCGCCTTTCAAGAGCGGCCGCCACAGGGTGCACCATCGCCCGGGCACGGACAGCCACCCGCCGGCGACGACCACCCAGGAGCAGCTGCCGCCGGCCATGCCGCCGCCTGCCGCACCGCCGCCTGCCGCATCGCCGCCGCCTGCCGCACCGCCGGCTGCCGCATCGCCGCCGGCTGCCGCATCGCCGCCGGCCGCATCGCCGCCGCAGGCCGCATCGCCGCCGGCTGCGGCATCGCCGCCGGCTGCCGCATCGCCGCCGGCCGCATCGCCGCCGCCGGCTGCGGCATCGCCGCCGGCTGCGGCATCGCCGCCGCAGGCCGCACCGCCGCAGGCCGCACCGCCGCAGGTTGCGTCGCCGCCGGCTGCGGCATCGCCGCCGGCTGCCGCATCGCCGCCGGCCGCCAAGCCCGTGCTCCCGAAGCGACGGCCGGCTGACCCCACCAGACCACCCGCCATCGCTGTGGCGTCCCGCGGCCTGCGGGATAGCGTGCCGGCGGAGCAGCGCCGTCCCGGAACAGCCCGGTTTGCTTACACTGTCCCGGTGACCGAGCCGCTACCCGTGCGCCAGGCTGCCCGGGTGCTGCTGCTCGATCCCGCGGGCCACGTGCTGCTGATGCGTTACGACGACCCACCGCCAAACGGGCACCACTGGACCACGCCTGGCGGAGGGCTCAACGACGGTGAGGACTACCGGGAAGGCGCGCTCCGCGAGCTGGAGGAGGAGACCGGGTGGGCGGACGTCGACCTGCTCGGCGAGGTGGACCGGCGCAGCTTCGACATGGACTACGACGGGCGCATGGTTCATCAGCAAGAACGCCTGTACGTCGCGCGGACTGGTCCGGTCGGGCGGGAGATCGTCGGCGTCGAGGCCATGCACGCAGCGGACCGGATTGCCGCGTGGCGCTGGTGGACGCTCGCCGAGCTGGAGTCGACGGACGAGGCCGTCTGGCCTTCGCACCTCGCCGACCTGGTCAGGAAGGCACTCGGCCGGGGCTGACCGCCGTCATGGACGTCCGGCGGCTGACGTGACGCCCTGCGCCGTCATGGACGCCCGGACATACGAGATGTATCTTGTCGGCATGGATCAGCTTGCGCAGGAGGACATCGCCGCCGCGGCGGCTGCGCATCGCGAACTGGGCCGCGACTACGATGACGCGGTCGCCCAGAGCCTGGTCGAGCGGATCGGCGAAGAGATCGACAAGCGGGTGGACGCCGGGCTGGCGCGGTCCGGCGACGCTCCGGCGCGAGGTCGCCGGTCCGGCGAGCTGAGCCGGCCGGCTCACGCGTCCATTGAGACAATTTGCGTCGCGCTTGGGTCGATGACCGTCGGCGGGATCCTCTCCTGGAACGTGCTGAATGCCAGCCGTGGCGGCTTTGGCCTCTTCGTCTTCATCTGGGTTGTCATCGCGATCATCAACATCGCCTACTCCCGGCGGCGCTGACACCGTACGCGGCGTCTGGCCGCAGCGCGCCGTGGCTACCGCACGTCGTTCGCTGGCAGCCGCCAGGCGAGCACCTGGCCGACCCGGAACGTGGGCGGGCCGAGGAAGCCGATCAGATAGCGGCCGAGTTCCGTCCCCGGGCTGGTGACCGCGACCACGGCAGCGGGACGCCAGTACGCCAAAACGGACCGTACCAGCGCGCGGGTCACCCGCCGGGCGGGGCGCCGCCCCTGCCAGAGCGCGTCCAGGTACTGCGAGACGGTCATGGCCGGGCCCCGGATGTAGACCGTCTGCTGGCCTTCTTTGTTCGGCCCGACAAAGTAGCCACCGATCATCGTGGCGGGCTCGCCCGTGTCCGCCTGCCACCGCAGGACCTCCGGCCGGTGGCCTGACCCGACCGGGACGGTGAGGACGCGGTCCGCCGGTGAGAGCCTGAGCCTGGCGAAAGCCGTCTGCCAGCCGACAGGAACCGGAGTGGTTCGCGCCACCTGGTATGGCATCGGGATCAGCGGCAGGACCGCGATCATGGCGATCGCGGCCGGGATGCTGCCGCGCCGCCAGGTCCAGACGCGCCCCGGCGACGAGCGCGCACGATCCAGCGAGAACGCTCCCGCGGCGGCTGCGGCGCCGTCGGCGAGGATCGACAGCCGGTCCGGGAGCACCTGGCTGAGCACCGGCGAGCCCTGCAGCCAGTGGAACGGCAGCAGCCAGCCCGGTACGTAGACCACACTGCCGCTGCTGATGTTGCTGCCGCCGAAGGAGAGCAGCTCGAGCGCCGCCCACGTGATCGCGGCCGCGCGGACCCTCGGGTCCCGGAAATACCGGATGGATGCGGCCACGAGCACAACGAGCAGCGGGCCGCCCAGGTACGCGAGGTACTCCACGAGGCCCCAGCCGTACGCGGCGGCCGAGGCCGCGCTGGCCCTGGTGTGCAACAGCAGCGTCGCGGACGGGATCACGAAGAACGCGGCCCTGGTGAACGGCTTTGCCCCAACCAGGTGGTTGTCCAGGGTGAGCGGCCCGTGGAACTGCACCCACAGCGCGTGGCCGCCGATCAGCAGCGTGACCGCCAGCGCGGCGGCCCCGCCGATGACGACGTTCCGGGCCCTGGCCCGGATCTCACCGTGAAAGCCGGCCACCAGCACCGCGACGAGCAGCAGGCTGGTCAGCGCCGTGTCCGCGAGCAGTTCCTCGCCGATGAACAGCTGCGCTGCCATGAGCACGCCCAGCCAGATCCCGGTGCGGACGGCGTGGCCGCGGCCGGTGACGATGCGCAGCACCGCGTCGACGATGAGCGGGGGCAGCACGGCGAACTGCACGTGGTAGTGGCCGATGCCAGCGTTCACGATCGCCGGGGAGAACCCGTACACCGCCCCGCCCAGGGCGGCAGCGGACACGCTCGCCCCCCACCGGCGCAGCACCCAGAACAGGCTGGCCGCCGAGCCCGCCATGCCGAGCGCCAGCATCACGGTCAGGCTGGTCTGCGCGCCGGCCTGCAGCGTCACCGGGGCGAGCACGACGCCGGGCAGCAGGAACGATGTGTTCCACATCAGGTTGATCCCGCGCGGCGCGTTCATCGCCAGCGTGAACAGGTCCGGCAGGTGCCCGTGCGCGACCGCTGCCGCGTCGTACCGCATGAACCAGGCGAAGAGGGCGACGTCGCCGGGGTCGCCGGTCTGCGCGAGCGACGCCGGGTCGGCCCAGAGCCGCCAGGTGACCGCCACCGCGCCGGCCACGTACGCGAGCAGGATCAGCGCGGGGGCCCGGGGGCGCAAGGAACGGCGGCGAGTCGCCGGGCGCTGCGCAACCGGAGGCGACTTGACCGCCGACGGAATTGCGCTCACCGCTAATCTCCATTCGCCCGGGAATAGCTGCAAGAGTCACGGTATGCGCGCGGCCCCTAAGCCGGCGCAATGTGAAGGTCAGCTTGAGACAAAGAAGTGCGTGCAGGTGCCGTGGTATGTGCGGCGCTCCTAAGCCGGCGCAATGTGAAGGTCAGCTAAAGATAAAGAAGTGCGTGCAGGTGCCGTGGTATGTGCGGCGCTCCTAAGCCAGCGCAATGTGAAGGTCAGCTAAAGATAAAGAAGTAAATGCGGGTGCTGGCCGGCGGTACCGACCCTGGTCGTTCAGCTAAACCAGCACGCTGATCGTGAACAGCACCGCGTCGTAAAGGAAGTGCGCCACGATCGGCCGCATTACGCTGCGGTGCTTCTGGAAGGACCGGGTGTTGAAGTACCCCAGCGGGATCGTGAACAGGAAGCCGAGCCCGTAGTACACGTGATAGCTGGTGCGCAGGGTCAGGCTGAGGATGAGGGCCCACCGCGGGTTCCAGCCGAGCTGCTCCAGCCTGGTCAACAGGTAGGCGTTGACCAGCGTTTCCTCGGTTATCGCGGTGACCGCGGCGATCGTGACCCCGTAAAGGATGTAGTAGGCGGGGACATGCCCGATCGTCACCTGGTTGAACAGCTGCTGCGCGGTATGCCGGCTGATCACGGTGGCGAGCACGCCCACGATCACGATGCCAGCGACGTAGGCCACGGCGTATCCGGCGCCCGCCAGGCCTAGGCCGGGCCACACGTCTCTGCGCCACCGCGGCCGGGTGAACCCGATCGCGGCCGGGTTCTGCCCGGTGCGGCTCAGCAGCAGCAGGGCGAGCGGCACCACGGCACCCACCTGGAGATAGGTGAGCATCCCGAAGATGACGTTCGCCACCGGGTTGTGCGGGACGATCTGCGCGAACGGGTTGACTCCGGGGGCTCCGCCCAGGTGCGCGGCGAGCAGGTCAACCGCCCCGAGGATGCCGGGAGCCAGAAATGCTATCTGGACGAAGCAGGTCTCCAGCACCAGGCCGCGCCTGCTGAGGGGCTCCTGCCGGGGCAGCGGCGCCGGCTGCCGCGATTGTGGCTGTGATCGCGGCTGCGGGCCGGGCTGCTGCGGTTGCGGCTGCGGCGGGCCGTCGGGCTGCGAGCCGGCGGGCACCCAGTACACCCAATCGGCGGGAGGCTGGGGCCACTCCGGCGGGGGGCGCCACCCGGACGGCGGTGCCCACCCGGCCGGTGGCTCTGGCCACCCTGGAGGTGACCGCCAGACCCACCCGGGATTGCTCATGCGCACAGCCTGCCGTGCAACTCCGCTGACCGCCGGGCGAGCCGGCCGCGGCGGCCCGCACTCGCGCGGGGGAGTTCCCGCCGCGCGGCGCTGCCCAGGCTGTGCTGCATGGACTCGACCTTACCCAGCCGGCTCCGGGCTGGTTAGGGCGGCTCGCGCCAGCGCCAGGGGCCGCGGGGGTGGCGGGTTCCGCGGGGCCGGAGCCACCCGGTGCCGGGCCGTTCAAGGCAATTGACTCTCTGGCATCCGGCGTCACGACCTCGCTGCTGCCGAAGCCATGAGGTCCGCCGGCCGTAGGCAGCCCGGTATGCAGCCCGGTATGAGGCAAGGTGCACCCGGGCGATTGCCCGCATATCGGCATCGCGTGCCACTTAGATGAGGCGTTCTGTCGGGTATCCAAGCCTTGCCCTGGTCGGCCGTGCCATTCTCGTTAGAGCGGTTTTCCCGGTGTGCGTGGTCCGTTGGGAGCGGAGGTGCCATGGACTCTCGGGCTGAAGCCGGCTTCGCAGAGTTCATGCGCGGCCGCTGGTCTGCGCTTGTCCGGCTGGGCTACGGGCTGACCGGCGACCTGCGGCTCGCAGAGTCCCTGGCCGGGTCGGCGCTCGCAAAGGCGTACGCATCCTGGCCCCGGGTACTCCGTTCGGGCGATCCAAACGTCTACGTATGTCGGGTCATGCTCAACGCGAGCCTGGACAGGTTCCGCAGGCGCAGGGCGCACCAGTCCGGGCCGGGCATGCCGCGCGGGCAGGGGGCAGCCCAGCAAGCCCGGAACGGCGATGACCGGCCGGCGCTGGTGACCGCCTTGATGCGGCTGTCGGCCAGCCAGCGCTCCGTGGTGCTGCTCCGGTACTGGATGGACATGACAGAGGCCGAGGTTGCTCGCGCTCTTGGCTGCTCGGTCGGGAGTGTCAGGAACCAGGCGTCCCTGGCGCTGGCCGCGCTCCGGGCGGGCGAGGGCGTGGCCGAGGAGACGGTGTTATGGGCGTTGTGGACGAGGGGGACCTGCGCCAGCAGCTCGGCTCCGTCCTCGATGCCGTCACGCCGTCGGACCCGCCGGTCAGGGGGACCGTCCGGAGGGGCAAGATCCTTCAGGCGGGGCGGAGCATTGGGATCGTCACGGGTCTCGCCGTCGTGGCAGGCATCGGCGTGGCAGCACCGGGTCTGCTGCGCGCGCCGGTCGGCCAGCCAGCGTCGCCGGCCAGGCCGACGGTGGAGGTTGAGCGCGCCTGCTCGCAAACGCGGCAAGGGCTCAGCCAGCCGGCCAGCCAGCCAGAGCTGGTGGTGACGCCCGCCGGGCAGCTACCCGCGGCGCAGCTTGCTGCAGGTAGCTGTGCTTGGCTTAAGCCATGACAACCCCTCTCCGGAGCCGCCTCGACAGCGGCGAAGCCGCATACGGCGGCTGGACGACGATCCCCGATCTGCTGGCCGCCCGGTCCCTGGCAACGGCGGGCCTCGACTACGTTGTCGTCGACTTGCAGCACGGCGGCGCCGTTGAGCGTGACCTGCCCGCCATCACCACGGCGATCAAGCAGGCCGGCGCGACCCCGCTGGCCCGGGTCCGGTTCGCCCACCCGGCCGACATCAGCCGGCCGCTCGACCTCGGCTGCGAAGGGGTCATCGTCCCCAACGTCGAGTCCGCCGAGCAGGCCGCGATGGTCGCCGGGGCGTGCCGTTACCCGCCCGTGGGCTACCGTTCGGCCGGCGGGAACTTCGTGTGCGCCGAGCCGTTCTGCTTCGTCATGGTCGAATCGCCGAAGGCAATTGCCGAGCTGCCGGCCACCCTGGCTCTGGCGGGAGTAGACGGGATCTACGTCGGCCCCAGGGACCTCTCTTATGCGCTCGGCTGTGCCCTGGACCCCAATGACCCCGTGCTGAGGGAGCAACTCGAGCGGGTCTGGGAGGCGTGCGATAAGGCCGGCAAGCCGGTCGGCGTCCACGCTTCCGACGGAGCGACCGCCCGTTTGTACCGGGAGAACGGCTGCCAGCTGATCACTGTGGCGGTGGATGCGCAGGCCATCTCCCGGGCGGCCGCCAGCGAGCTGGCCGTCGCCCGGGGGATCTGATGCGCCAGGGGCGCTGGGCTGCCGTTGACAGCTACATCAGCGGCAGCCTGATCCGGCCCGACGAGGTCCTGGACTCCGCGCTGCGGACCGCCGCGGAAGCCGGGCTCCCCGCGATCAACGTCTCGCCGACGCAGGGCAAGCTGCTGCAGCTGCTGGCCCTCGGCCAGGGGGCGCGCAGGATCCTGGAGATCGGGACGCTTGGTGGCTACAGCACGGTCTGGCTGGCCCGGGCGCTGCCTCCCGGCGGCCGCCTCATCACGCTGGAGGCGGAGCCTAGGCACGCCGCGGTGGCGCGGGCCAACCTCGCGAACGCCGGGCTTCGCGGGATCGCCGAAGTGCGGCAGGGCCCGGCCCAGGACACGCTGCCGCTGCTGCACGCGGCGGGTGACGGCCCGTTCGACCTGATCTTCATCGACGCCGACAAGCCGCGCTATCCGGACTACCTGGCCTGGTCGGTGCGGCTGTCCCGGCCCGGGACCATGATCATTGCGGACAATGTGGTCCGTAACGGCGCTGTGGCCGACGCCGCCAGCGAGGACCCGAACGTCCAGGGAGTCCGCCGCTTCATCGAGGCGCTGGCGGCCGAGCCGCGGGTGAGCGCGACCGTCATGCAGACCGTCGGCAGCAAGGGCTACGACGGCTTCGCCGTTGCCGTGGTCCTGGCGGACTGACCTGGCCGCCGGACACGGCGGCGACCCGTCCGGAAGCAGTTCGGCCAGCGCGCGCCCCAGCCAGATGGCCTCGGCCGCGAGCTCGTCGCGGCCGCCGTAGCCCTCGTTGAAGATCAGGTAGACGACCGCGAGAACGGCGTCGAGGCGCTCGCGGAGCAGGTGAGCCGCTGGCAAGCCGAACTTGGCCGCGAGGGCCCGGTCGCGGCGGATGCGATCCGTCGCCCGGTTCCGGGCCGTCCGCATCAGCCAGGCGCGCGGGTTACCGGGGACGCCGTCGCGTGGCCATCGGTCGGCGGCCATCGTGAACGCCTCCTGCGCGGCTTCCTCGGCGAGGTCAAAGTCGCCGAGGAAGCCGATCAGGGTGGCCAGGACGCGGCTCCATTCCTCGCGGAAGACCTGATCGAGCGTCATTCCTCGCGGGAGACCTGTTCGGGCGCGGCTACCAATACACCTCCGAGGGGCGGATCTCGACGGCGCCACCGTAGCGTGCTGCGGGAACACGGGCGGCCACCTCGATGGCCGCGTCCAGGTCGTCGGCCTCGAGGATGAACCAGCCGCCGACGGCCTCCTTCATCCCGACGAACGGGCCGTCCGTTGTCAGGGTCTTGCCGCCCTCGACCCGCACCGTGGTCGCGTTCTCGGCCAGGCCCATCGGCAGCCCGGGGGTGACGCCCGGCGTCTGATTGATCCCTTGGTAGTCGGCGTAGACCTGCTTCTGCTCCTCCTCGGGCAGCGCCGCCTGTCGCTCAAGCGCGGTGCCCTGGTAGATCAGCATCACGTACTTCATCGCTTCCTCCTCGTCACTACCAGATAGTCACGCACTAAGACGAACGACGGGCCAGGAAATCGACAGCTCGGCCCCGGAATCTTGACCTCCCGTGCCTGGGCTTGCCCAGACCTCGTTTCTGCTGGTGAGCCAGGGCTGGCAAGGCGGGCGGCGGGCCCTGCGCGGTATGCGGACCCGGAAACATCCGCGGCGATCATGAACGGCTGCTGCCTCGCTCGGCCGGCCTCCCGCTCTGCGGCGTTCCCGACTACCGCACGTCAGGGCGCTATAACGCAAAGCAGGGAGTTACGCAGCAGCGGGGACGTGCGGTTGGGCTGGTCCCAAGATCTTTGCAGCGGGCCGGTCTACCAAGATCGAATGGGAGTGGCGGCTATGTGCGCGCGTCCGCCGCAATTCCGCCGCGATTTCGGGACTTTCGTCCGGGAAACCTGAGCCCGGTCCGCTTCTGGAGCTTAGGGTCGGTGGCTATGCGAACTGGCCGGGTTGCGTTGTTGATAGCACTTGGGATCGACAATTTTGGATCTGCGTTATTCCTGCCAATTGCATTGCTTTATGTGACCCGAGTGGTGGGCTTGCCGCTGGTGGCCGCAGGAACAGTTGTTGCAGTGGGGGCGATAGCCGGGCTGCTGGCGCCGCCGGTGGCGGGCCGGCTGGTGGACCGGGTGGGGTCCTTGAAAATCGTGGTAGGCGCGGAGTTACTCCAGGCGGCCGGGGCGGCTGCTTATCTGGCTGCCCGCAGCGTGGTGGTTGTCGCGCTGGCGGCTGTGCTGCTCGCCGCGGGCCAGCAGTTGTTTTACAGTTCGCTTTCCGCATTGATCTGTGACCTCTACGGCGAGGGCCCGAAGGACGGGCCCTTTGCCGTGGCCGCGATGGTCCGGTCGGTGTGCTTCAGCCTGGGCGGCCTGTCCGTCGGCGGCCTGCTCAGCGTGGCTGGCACGGCAGGCTGCCGGATCGCCGTCGCGGCGGACGCGGTGAGCTTTGCCGCGTGCGCGGTGCTGCTGGCTGTGCTCGTGCGTGTCCCGCGGGCCGCTCACCGGGTCCCGCCCGCGGCTGCGGGCAGCACCGGCGGGCCGTGGTCAGACCGGCGTTTCCTGGCCGTCATCGTCGCCACCGGCCTGGGCGCGCTGTCGGTTGACTTCTTCCTCAGCGGCATGTCCGTTTACATGCTCGGCGAGCTGCATACCCGGCCGTGGCTGCCTGGCGCAGCGCTGGCTCTGTCGGCCGGGCTGACCGGCGTGGGGGCCACGGCCGCGCTTCGGGCTACCCGGCGCATGCGCCGCACCACGGCGATGGCCCTGGGCGCAGGGCTCTATGTCATCTGGTGCGGGTCGTGCGCCGCGGCGCTCGCGATTCCTGCCGGATGGCGGCCGGTTGAGCTGCTGGCAGCCACGGTGCTGATGGCCGTGGCGGGGTTGCTGTTCCAGCGCGCCGGTGCCCTGGCCGTGGCCGTCGCGCCCGCGGCGGCGCGAGCCAGGTACCTTGCGGCGTTTCAGTACGCGTTTACGGTGCCTGGCGTGATCGCGCCCGCCGTGGTCGCGCTGTACTCGGTGGCGGCGTGGCTGCCCTGGCTGCTCGTCGGCGCCAGCGCTGGGCTGGCCGCTGCGGCCTTGCGCTGGCTCGCTGGCCGCCTGCCAGCGATCGCTTTGCGCCCGGGACCCGTGGCCGCCATGGCGGGATCGCCGTCGATCTCGTCCCGGAAGCCTGCCACGCCTGGCGGTGTCGGCCCCAGCCCATTCCGGCGGCCGCGCGGACTGCCCGCAGCTTCGGTGCGGCCGAGTCTCGGGCCCGTGCCTTCCCGCGAGCCCGAATCTGCCGGAGCCCGGCAGGGTCCGCGATGAGCCGGACGTGCCGCCGCTCGCAGGGAGCCGCCAGCCAGTCGCGCGGAGCCGCCGACCACGCTGCAAGTCGCACGAGAAGTGCACCAGGCCGATCATTATGGGCATTCTTCTTAAGTCTTTGTTAGGCAATTATTTCGCGACGGCTGAGCATGAAAATGGCCGACACGCGAAACAAATTCTGGCCACGCCCGTATGTCGCCACTAGCCTGACAAACAGTTTCCAGTGCGGGACGTCACCAGTCCGCTTGGAGGTGTTCGGGACTACGGGATGAGGTATCGCGGCACAATGGATCAGCAGACAACGTCACGGCTCGTTGCCGACCTCTTCCTGCTGCACGCTCCCAGCGTCTACGACTTCCGTGAGCGTGACGACATGCTCTTCGCCTATCTGAGCGACAGCGACAGCGTCAACGTGACGTCGGTCTACGAGATGTACCCGATCGGCTGGTTCTCGATCAAGCAGCGCCTGGCCGACCACGGGTTCGACGCGAAGGTAGTGAACGTCGCCTCGCTGATGCTCATGCACCCTGATCTGGACGTCGAACGCCTGCTCGGGCGCCTTGAAGCGCCGGTCTTCGGATTCGACCTGCACTGGATGACGCAATGCCACGGAGCCATTGAGCTTGCGGCCCTCCTGAAGAAGGTGCATCCGGAAGCACTCACCATCTTCGGCGGCATCTCGGCGACTTACTATGCGAACCAGCTGATCATGTACCCGAGCGTCGACGTCGTCGTCCAGGGTTACGACACCCTCGAGCCAGTCACTGAGCTGGTCAGCAGGGTCCACCGCGGCAGCAGGGACTTTGCCTCGATCCCGAACTTGCTGTACAAGGCCGGCGGCGAGGTCCAGGTGACGGGCTTCACGCACAAGCCAACCGCCAACTACAACGACGCGCAGGGCGACTGGTCGTATTTCCGGGACACGCCCAACCCGGGTCCGGCGACATCCAAGCTGATCATGACCCTGCCGAACACCGGGTGCGTGCACGACTGCGGCTGGTGCGGCGGGTCCAAGTTCGCCTACCGCAACATCATGGGCGTCCAGAAGACTCTGATCACGAAGAGCCACGACCTCATCGTCGAAGAGCTCCGCACGATGGGGGAGGCGGCCAAGCGTACGTCGATCTACGCGCTTCAGTGCTATTCGGAGAACCGGGTGCGCATGCACCAATATCTGGACGCAGTAAAGGAGGTCGGCTACAACAGCGTCTCCTTCGAGCAGTTCAACCTGACGCCGCTGGACACGCTCAAGAAGATGGGTGAGTCAACGTCCGCCTACATCATGCTCTCCCCGGAGTCCCACGATCCGAAGATCAGCAAGGCCGCCGGCCGCGGCACGTACACAATGGAGCAGATGGAGGACTGGATTCCTCGTGCCCTGGACGCCGGCGTGAAGGGCATAATGATCTGGTTCTTCATCGGGATGCCGTACCAGGACCGCCGGTCGGTCATGGACACCATTGCCTACTCCGAACGACTCATACGCAAGTTCGGCGGGTGGCAGGCGCTTCCGCTCATCTGCCCGATGGTGCCGTTCCTCGACCCCGGGTGCCGGTTCTTCGAGCAGCCGGAGCAGCACGGTTACCGCATCTTCCACCGCACGCTGGAGGAGCACCGCCGCGCCCTGGTCGAGCCGCTGTGGTACCGGCGCCTGAACTACGAGACGAACTGGCTGCGCAGGCGGGAACTGCAAGACGTTTCCTACGAGGCGATCGCGCGCCTGGTGGAGATCAAGGGCGAGTACGGGGTGCTGCCACCCGAGTTCTGCAAGGCCATCCTGCAGACCATCGAGGAGACGCGGGGGCTGCTGGCGGAAATAGAGGGCGCCCTGCGCGTCGACGGCACGCTGCCGGCCTGGCTCCGGAACGAGATGCGCTTGTACAACCGGAAGATCCTCGCCTACTCGAGCGACCAGATCATCCCGGTTCGGCGTCCGTTCGGGGGGCGGTGGTTCGACGACGTCACCGTTCCGCCGCAGATGATCGATGATCTCCTGCAGGGCCGTTCACGGTGGCTTGGGGCTGGCTGGCCGCTGCCTGTGGCATGAGGCCGGGGCCGTTGACGGTGACCTGGGTGCGGCGGCCCCGGCTGCGCGGCGATCCCAGCCTGCGCGGAGCAGCGGCTTGGCCAGGCACGCCGCACAGGCGGCCCGCGTCCGCACTGCGCGATCGCGGATTCGGGCTAGGGTACTAAGCTGCTGGTTAGGCGGGCGGAGAGCGACCCGTCGCGCCCGCCCCACGCAGGCCGATGACCGAGGACCTTCGGAGGCAAGCATGGGACTGATGGACAAGGTCAAGGCGCAAGCCAGCGAGCTGGCGAGCCAGGGCAAGGCCAAGTACGGCGAGGTGCAGGCGACGCGGCGGGCTAATGCCCTGCTCCGCAACCTGGGAGCCCTCGTCTACGCCGACCGGACCGGCCGCGGCTCAGGCGACACCCAGGCGCAGATCGAGAAGCTCATAACCGAGCTCAAGGCGCACGAGTCGCAGAACGGCATCAACCTCTCGGCGGTCCCCACCGAGCATCCGCATTCCGGCCCGGACGGCCCGGCCCGGACGGACGGCCCGGCCGGCCCGGCTGGGACGACTGGCCAGGCTGGGACGACCGGCTCCACCGGCTCGGACGGCTTCCCGCCCGAAGCAGGCACCACCACCCAGGTTTAGGCACGCCGCGGCCTGGGCGTTCCCCTGGCCGCGAGAGCGGAGCCCTCTGGGCGCTGACCGCGCCACCGGGGGTGTGAGCCGCGGGAGCGGAGCGGCAACCCCGGCTGGCCCGGGCGCCGGCCGCGCGACCGGGGGTGTCAGCGACAGGCGTCCTGGGCGGCGGTGTGCTGCTGGCCCGGGGAGGCGCTCTGGCTGGGTGTGCTTGACGGGCTCGGTGCCGCGCTCTGAACGGTGTGGTTGTCCTGGCCCAGCAGGATCCGCACCCGCTGCAGGCCTTTGGCCTGCTGCAGCGTCGCTCCGGGTATCACCGTGCCGACGAGCTGCGCGGCCGCCTTCTGCCCTGCGGGATACTGGATGACCGTCTGCGTAAGGTCCTGGCTCGTCCAGTCGAGGCCTGACCGGTGCACCCTGAAGCCGAGCGCAGCGAGCTCCGTTCCGGTCTCGCCGGAGAGCCCGGTGATGAACGTGCCGTTGTAAACATCCACTGAGACCTTGCTGCGGCTGACCGCGTGCCGGGCTGAACTCGCGCTGCTGTGCGGGGCCGGTGCCTGACCGCCCGGCGGCTGATCCGTCTTGAGCTCGTTGAACAGCGTCGCCGCGGCGCTGTCGTTCCACAGCACCGCGGACTCGCCGGTCGGCGTGGTGTAGTTGGTGTTGGACAGCGGCACGGTGGTGAACGTCACGTCATGCGGGGAGATCCCGCGCAGCTCGTCGGCCAGGCGCACCACGTCGAACCCCTGGTCGACCTTGATGGCCGCGGACACCGATGACAGGAAGCGCTCCAGCCGGAGCGGGTTGACCAGGAGGCCCGAGTTGATGCCCTCGATGAGCGCGCTGGAGATCAGCTGCTGCTGATCCTGGATTCTGGCCAGGTCGGAGGTTGGGAACGAGTGCCGGTCGCGAGCGAACTCGAGCGCCGTTATGCCGTTCACGTGGTGCTCGCCCGCTGACATGTCCAGCCCGCTGTACGGGTCGTCCACGGCGTAAGGCAGGCAGATGTTCACGCCCCCGAGCGCGTCGATCACCTTGACGAAGCCGAGGAAGTTCACCTCGACGTAGTCGTTGATGGTCAGCCCGGTGAGCTGCTCGACGGTCTGCACCATCAGCTGGGGCCCGCCGAGGCCGAGCGCCGAGTTGATCTTGTTCATGCCATGCCCCGGTATGTCCACCCACGAGTCGCGGGGCAGGCTGACCACCTGGACCGAACGGTGGTCCGCAGCCACGTGCACCAGCATCAGCGTGTCTGTGTCCACCTCCCCTTGGTTGCCGCCGACGTGCAGCAGGGCTTGCTGGCGGGGGGTGAGCCCGCTCCGCTCGTCGAGGCCGGCCACCAGGATGTTCAGCGGGCCGCTGTCGGGCGTGCCGGACACCCCGGCGTTCAGGCGGCCGAGGTGATCATTGATATAGCTGGTGAGCCCCCAGGCACCGCCGGAGACGAGCAAGATCAGCGCCGACATGACGGCGGAGGCTACCAGGAGCGCGCGCCGCTGCCGTGCCCTCCTGCTCGCCGCGATGCGCGCCATCAGCTGCTGCTGGGCCGGCGCCGGGCCAGGCCGGCGGCGGGCTCCGGCCTGCCTGGGCGGCCGGCGGCCGGAGGGCGGCCCTGGCTCCGGCGGCACCGGCGGATGGTGCCCGGCCTGCGCCTCAGGAATAGTACCTTCGTGACCCGGAATGGAGTTACCTTGCGGAGAATCGGACGATGACACGATTCGCCGGAATGGCACGCCTGCGGTACCCTCCGGGCCTTTTCCCCGGCCCCGAGCGCCATCGTGGCTGCCGGTCATCAGCTCCCCCCGGGATGCCGTTCCTGGTTAGGCTAGCGCGGCTAGCCCTGGGAAGCGGTTTCCGTTGCCGGCGGGTCCTGACTTTTGCAGCGCGTGACCAGCCTTTTGCGCCGGCCTAACCGGCCGGCGGCTCCGGATCCCTGGGCAGCCCGAGTATCCGCTCGCCAATTATGTTCAGCTGGATATCGGTCGTACCCCCGCCGATCGTTAGCGCCTGAGTCGTCAGTACCTGCCGCGCCCAGTACGACCCGTCCGGCGCCCGGGATCCGGTCACCGGGGCGCCGCCCGGGCCGCCCAGCGCGCCGCTGGTCCCCGACATCGCCAGGCACAGCTCGGCTATCTGCTGCGCATGCTCCATGCCGAGCAGCTTGCGCACGCTGCCCGTGGCGCCCGGCTCCGTTCCCGACAACTGCTTGAGCGTCACCCGCAGCCCCAGCAGTTCGATCGCATGCCCCGCGCACACCAGCGCGCCGACCTGCGCGAGCGGAGGGTCGGCCGCCGCGGTCGCCACCTGGAGCAGTTCGGCCACGCCGGATCCGGAGGCCCAGGTCTGCGACAGCGACACCCGCTCGTTGGCCAGCGTGGTCCTGGCGACCCGCCAGCCGCCGTTCACCTCGCCGACCACACAGTCGTCCGGAACGAACACCTCGTCGAGGAAGACCTGATTGAAGAAGGAGTCACCGGTGATCTCGCGGAGCGGGCGGACCTCGATGCCCGGCGATGACATGTCCACGAGGAAATAGGTGATCCCGTCATGCTTCGGTGCCGCCGGATCGGTGCGCGCGATGCAGATCGCCCACGCTGCCTGCTTGGCCAGCGAGGTCCAGATCTTCTGGCCGGTGATCTTCCAGCCGCCCTCGGCCCGCACCGCGCGGGTGGTCAGCCCTGCCAGGTCCGAGCCGGCACCCGGCTCGCTGAACAGCTGGCACCACAGGTAATCGCCGCGCAGCGTGGGTGGCAGGAAGCGTTGCTGCTGCTCCGGGGTGCCGTACGCAACCAGCGCGGGGACCACCCAGGCCCCGATGACCAGGCTCGGAGCCCGCACCCCCGCCGCCCGCATTTCCTGTGCGATCACCACCTGTTCCAGCGCGCCAGCGCCCCGGCCCCACGGCCGAGGGAGGTGTGGCACCACCCACCCGCCCGTGGCCAGGCGTTCTCGCTGGTCTTGGCTCTTAAGCCGGGCGATGACGGAAAGCTCCGCGCGGACCTCCGCCCGTAGCTGCGCGTCGCCGCCGGCGATTTCCACCTGCACCGGCCGGCTGACCCCGGACAGGGCAAGCTCGGCAGCGTGCTCGGCCCATTCGGCTGACGAGCCCAGCAGGGCGCGCAGCGACATCGCCCGCCGGAAGTACAGATGCGCCTCGTGCTCCCAGGTGTAGCCGATCCCGCCGAGCACCTGGATGCACTGATGCGCACACCAGACCGCGGCGTCGACGGCCACCACGGCCGCGACCGCGGCGGCGAACTCCCGCTGTCGGTCGGCTGGCCCGGCGGGGGCGGCGCCTCGGGAAGGGGCGGCGGGCCCGGAGGGGACGGCGGGCCGGGAGGGGACGGCGGGGTCCGGCGCGGTGCGGGCCGCGTCCCATGCCGCGGCGGCCGCCTGCTCGGCCTGGGTCAGCATCCGCGCGCAGCGGTGCTTGACCGCCTGGAACTGGCCGACAGGCCGCCCGAACTGGTGCCGGATCTTGGCGTACTCGCTGGCCGCGCGGGTGGCCCAGTCGGCGATGCCGGACGCCTCGGCGCCGAACAGGATCGCCGCGAGGCTGGTCACCGCGGTGCGGTTCAGGCCGCTCAGCAGCCGTTCCGCGGGGACGGCGACCCGCTCGGCGCGAACCCTGGCCACCGGCCGGGTGAGGTCCAGGCTGTCCAGCGGCGTGATCTGCAGGCTGCTGGCGTCGATCGCCGCCCAGACCTCGCCCGCTGCGGTCTGCACCGGGAGGACCAGCAGGTCGGCGATGGACGCGCCGAGCACCGGGCTGGATTCGCCCTCGATAAGCAGGCCGCCGTCGCCGCCCGAGCCGCCGTCGCCGCCGTCCTCGTGGGTGGCCGACAGGCCGGCGACGAGGCCGACCGCGCCGGTCTTCGATCCGTCGGCGAGGTCGGTGACCAGCTTGCCGGCTGCCCCGCCCGCCCCGGCGGCCCGCGCGGCCACCAGCGCCGCGCTGGCGAACACGGTGGGCAGGAAGGCGCCCGGGATCAGGGCCCGGCCGAGCTGTTCCACCGCCACGGCCAGTTCCGGGAGGCCGTAGCCCTGTCCGCCGTCCTCCTCGGGAACATGCAGGCCGAGCACGCCCTGTTCCGCCAGGCCGGGCGCGAGCGACTCGAGGTAGCGCGCCGACCCGCTGTCGGGCTCGTCGGCTGCGGCACGGACGGTCTCCGCCGGGCAGTGGCGCTGGGCCCAGGCGCTCACCGTCTCCGCCAGCTCCATGTGTTCTTCGGTCAGGCCAAGCGTCATCGTTCACCCCGGTATCGCCTCGGCTGCGGGCGGACGAAAACGATTCTAGAACGAGATTCGGTTTCCGCCCAGACCGGTGCGCCGGCGGCTCGCCCGGTGCGCGGCTCGCGCGGCGCGCGGCTCGCGGGGCCGGGGCCCGCGAGGACCCCGGCCGAGGACCCCGGCCGAGGGCACCGGAGGGCGGCCGGGCGCGGCTAGGCTAGGCGGCCTCGCGCCAGGGGGCGACCCAGTCCTCGTCCAGCAGGTCCGGCCGGCGCAGGTACGCCATCATGAGCCGAACCGACTCGCGCACGTCGCGGGTGAGCTGGAAGCACTCGGCGGCCGAGCCGCAGTTCTCCGGCGCGAACCGCCTGGCCATCGCCACCACCGTGTCCGCCAGGCCGCTGAGTTCGCTGGCGTCTTCCGGGTCGATCGGCCATGGGCCGTGCCCGGCGGCGGCGCCCGCGCTGGCCACCTGGTTGCGCAGCCAGTCCCACGGGCCGGCGGTGAGCGGCGGATCCCAGGCCCGGGAGCAGGGTTCGCTGCCGGCGAACTCCGGGTGGAAGTGCGCCACGCCGTAGCTGCCCGGCGCGTCGGTGAGGCGGTCGAACAGGTCGGCCCGCCACAGCGGGCGGTCGGCGGTGACGATCTGTGCCGCCGACTCGCTGCCGCGATGCTGCTGCGGGGCAAGCTCGCGCAGTTCGATCCGGGCGCCGTGCTCCATGGAAGCGTCGTCGAGGTTGATCTCGAACCAGTGCCGCGTGATCACGGCGCAGCGGGACAGGGCGAGGATCTGCTGCACGGTACCTCCGCAACGTCAGGGCGCCCGGCCGGGCACGTTCACGACCAGTATCGGCGCCCGTCCCGCCGCCCGGCGCGCCGAGGCCATCCCGGTTCCGGCGAGGGCGGCGTGGCGCCTGCCGGTCCGGTGAACGCGCCGGTGAGAGCGAGAATGGGCAGATGTCTGAGTCACCAGCAACGGGCGAGCAGCCGCCGCATGATCACCCCCCTGGCCGGGCGAACCATCAGCCCGACCCGTGGGCCGAGCTGATGCGGCTGGCCGATCAGGTTGCCACCGGCCGGATCGTGCCAGCCTGGCGGCGCAGGGCCCGGGGCGAGCAGCGGTGGCCGGTGACGGTCAGCGTTGTCGTGGCGATCGTGCTGCAGATCCGGCTGTCAAATTCGCTGACCACGCCGCTGCCGCACCTGCTGCTGCCGTATCTCGAGGCCGCGCTGGGCATCGCGCTGCTCATCGTCAACCCGGTCCGGATCGAGCGCGGGGGCCGGGTGGCCCGCGCGGGCAGCATCGCGCTGATCTTCCTGATCACCGCGGCGAACGCCATCTCGGCGGTCCTGCTGATCCGGGCGATCGTGCTCGTGCTGCCGAACACGGGGTCGGCCGTCCCACTGCTCGCCTCCGGCGCGTCCATCTGGGCCACCAACGTGATCGCGTTCGGGATGTGGTACTGGGAGTTCGACCGCGGCGGGCCGATCCAGCGCGCCGAGGGCGCCCGCAAGTACCCCGATCTGATGTTCCCCCAGATGGCGTCGCCCCACCTGGCCCCGCCGGACTGGAGACCGTACTTCGTCGACTACCTGTACCTGTCGTTCACCAACGCGACCGCGTTCAGCCCCACGGACGTGATGCCGCTGTCGCGGTGGGCGAAGGCCACGATGACCGTCCAGACGGCGGTGTCGCTGGCGATGGGTGCCCTGGTGATCGCGCGCGCGGTCAACATCCTCAAGTAGCGGCGGTCAACGTCCTGAAGTAGCGGTGGGTCAGCGTCCTGGAGTAACGACGGTCGACGTCCTCACGTAGCGGTGGTCGACGTCCTCACGTAGCGGCGGTCGACGTCCTCACGTAGCGGCGGTCGACATCCCCAAGTAGCGGCCCGATCCCGAGGGAGCAAACCGCTCCGCCGCGCACGATGCCCGCTTTTTCGGCACTTGGCGATGGTTACCGCCAGGTAGTATACTTCTAAGTTACTGACGAGTAATATGCCGGCGAGGGCGGGGAGGCGTGCATGGGTCACTACAAGAGCAACCTCAGGGACATCGAGTTCAACCTGTTCGAGGTGCTGGGCCGCCAGCAGGTGCTGGGTTCGGACCACTTCCCTGAGATCGACGAGGAGACCGCGCGCGGGATCCTCGACGAAGTGAACCGGCTTGCCGTGGGCCCCATCGCAGACTCGTTCGCCGAGGCCGACCGGAACCCCCCGGTGTTCGACCCGGAAACCTCCTCGGTTCGGATCCCCGACGCGTTCAAGAGGTCCTTCCAGGCGTTCCAGGACGCCGAGTGGTTCCGCCTGGAGCTGCCGACCCAGCTCGGCGGCACCCAGGCCCCGCGCTCGCTGCACTGGGCCGTCGCCGAGCTGGTACTCGGGGCGAACCCGGCGGTCTGGATGTACGCCAGCGGCGCCTCGATGGCCAACGCGCTGTGGCGCATGGGCACGCCGGAGCAGCAGCGCTTCGCGCAGCAGGCAATCGATCGCCGGTGGACCGCGACGATGGCGCTGACCGAGCCGGACGCAGGATCCGACGTCGGCGCGGGGCGCACCCGGGCGATCCAGCAGCCGGACGGCACCTGGCACATCGAGGGCGTCAAGCGGTTCATCACCGGCGCCGAGCATGACATGGCCGAGAACATCTTCCACCTGGTCCTCGCGCGCCCCGAGGGCGCGGGCCCCGGCACCAAGGGGCTGTCGATGTTCCTGGTGCCCAAGTACCTGGTGGGCCCGGACGGCGAGCTCGGCGAGCGCAACGGCGTGTTCGCGACCAACGTCGAGCACAAGATGGGCCTGAAGGCGTCGACCACCTGCGAGCTGACCTTCGGCGGGGACCGCCCGGCGGTGGGCACGCTGGTCGGTGACGTGCACGACGGCATCAGGCAGATGTTCGTGATCATCGAGTTCGCCCGGATGATGGTGGGCACCAAGGCGATCGCCACGTTGTCGGCCGGCTATCTCACCGCGCTCGACTTCGCGCGGAATCGGGTACAGGGACCTGATCTCACCCGGTTCTCAGACAAGGTCGCGCCGCGGGTCACGATCATCCATCACCCGGACGTCCGCCGGCTGCTGATGCTGCAGAAGGCCTATGCAGAGGGCATGCGCGCCCTCGTGCTGTACGCGTCGACGTTCCAGGACGCGATGCAGATCGCTGCCGCAGAGGGCACGGATGACGAGCTGGCCTCGGCGGTTAACGACCTGCTCCTCCCGGTCGTCAAGGGGACCGGGTCGGAGCGGGCCTACCAGATGCTCACGTACTCGCTGCAGACCCTGGGCGGCTCCGGGTACCTGCAGGACTACCCGATCGAGCAGTACGTGCGTGACTCGAAGATCGACAGCCTCTACGAGGGCACCACCGCGATCCAGGGCATGGACCTGTACTTCCGCAAGATCGTCAGGAATGAAGGCAGGGCGCTCGGCTACCTGCTCGGCCAGGTGAGGGAGTTCGCCGCCGCCGAGGGGGGCAACGGCAGGCTGAAGGCCGAACGCGCCGCGCTGGCGCAGGCGGCCGATGACGTGGAGGCCATGGTGGCCGCGATGCACGGCTTCCTGGGCGCGAGCATGCAGCAGCCTTCCGAGCTCTACCGCGTCGGCCTCAACACCACGCGGCTGCTGCTGGCGCTCGGTGACCTGGCCATCGGCTGGCTACTCGGCAGGCAGGCGGAGATCGCGCAGGCGCGGCTGGACACCGATGGCCTGTCAGGGCCCGACCGGGCCTTCTACCAGGGCAAGATCGCGGCCGCCCGCTTCTTCGCCGCCACGGTCCTGCCCGGGCTGGCAACGGAGCGCCAGATCGTCGAGGCCACCACGCTGGACCTGATGGACCTGCCCGAAGAGGCCTTCTAGGCGGGCGGGCCGGCCGGCGACTGCCCCGCAATCCCGGCCCGGCCAGCCCGCCCGCCTCCGCCCTCAGCGAGCTTTGGCGGACGAACCGCGCCGGGTCCCGCCGGGCGCCGGCCCGGCCGGTTCATGCCCTATATCGCGTTCGGCGGGCCGGTCAGGACCAGGCGAGCATGCGGAGGGGGTCCTCCAGCATCGCGCCGACGTCGCGGAGCACCGCGGAGCCCAGGTCCCCGTCGACGATGCGGTGGTCGAAGGACAGCGCCAGCGTCGTGACCTTCCGCACCGCGAGTTGCCCATCGTGCACCCAGGGCGCGTCTTTGACTTGCCCGAACGCCAGGATCGCCGCTTCGCCTGGACTGAGGATGGGAGTCCCGGAGTCGACGCCGAAGACGCCGACGTTCGTGATCGTGATCGTGCCGCCGCGCAGGTCAGCGGGGGTCGACTTGCCTGCCCTGGCGGTCTCGGCCAGCTCGGCGAGGGCCCGGGCGAGACCCGGCAGCGACAGCGCGTGCGCGTCCCTGATGTTGGGCACGACCAGGCCGCGGTCGGTCGCGGCGGCTACGCCGAGGTTGACGTAATGCCTGATCACGATCTCCTGGGCGTCCTCGTCCCAGGACGAGTTGATCATCGGGTGCCTGGCCGCAGCGATCATGAGCGCCTTCGCCACGAGCAGCAGTGGCGACACGCGGACCTCAGCGAACTCGGGGAGGGACCGCAGCCGCGCCGTCGCCACCATGGTCTCGGTCATGTCGATCTGGAGGAACTCGGTGACGTGCGGGGCGGTGAACGCGCTGCTTGCCACCGCTGCCGCGGTGTGCTTGCGCACGCCGCGGATCGGGATCCGCTCTTCGCGTGCCACCGCGGCGACCGGTACCGGCTGGGCGGGCGCCGCGGCAGGAGCGCCGGCGGGCGCGGGCTCGGGCGCGGCCTGGCCGCGCGCCGCCGACTGCACGTCGTCGCGGGTTATCGAGCCGCCGGGACCGGTGCCGGACAGCCGGGACAGGTCGATGCCAAGATCCTTGGCCAGCTTGCGCACGGGCGGCTTGGCCAGGAGGGCCCCGTTGCCGGAGTTGCCGGTCCGGGCCGGTGCGGCGGGGCCCGGCGCGGGCGCTGCGGCTGCGGCGGCCGGGGCCGCTGCGGGTGTGGCGGCTGGGCCCGCTGCGGGTGCGGCGGCTGGGGCCGCTGCGGGTGTGGCGGCTGGGGCCGCTGCGGGTGTGGCGGCGCGCGTCGGCTGGGGCGTGGCGGCGCGCGCTGACGTGGCAGTGGCCGCGGCGGCCTTCCTCGGCCGCCTGGTGGTCGAGCCGGGCTTGACCCCGTAGCCGACAAGCACCGACTGCCGCTCTTCCTCCTTGGGCGCGAGCGTGCCGTGAATGCCTGGCTCCGTGCCGGGGACGTCCGGTTGGGCCGTCACGTCCTCCGCCGCGATTGGCGGAACGAGGTCCGCGCTGGTGCTGCCCATCGGGGCCGGGGGCTGCGCCGGCGGCGGCGCCGCGCCCGGCTGACCGCTGGCCCCGGCCGCAGCCGGTCCCGCCTGCGCGCCCGCGCCCGCCGGCGCACCGGCTCCAGCGTCGGCGGCCACGTCCACCGCGATGATCGGCGTGCCGACGTCCGCGGTCTCACCCTCGGATACCAGCAGCCGGGCCACCACGCCCTCGTAAGGGGACGGCAGTTCGACGACGGCCTTGGCCGTCTCGATCTCCACGATGATCTGGTTGACCTTGACCCGGTCGCCCGGCTGGACATGCCACTTGACGATGTCCGCCTCGGTCAGGCCCTCTCCCACGTCCGGGAGCTTGAACTGCATCACTTCTGGCATCAGGCAGCCCCTCAGTGTTTTCCGGAGCGCGCGCGTCGGGCAAGCCGCCGCGCGGCCGCTCAGTAGGCGAAGGTCCGGTCCACGGCGTCGAGCACCCGGTCCAGGTCGGGCAGGTAGTGCTCCTCCAGCCGGGATGGCGGGTACGGCGTCGAGAACCCGCCAACCCGCAGCACCGGCGCCTCGAGCTGGTAGAAGCAGGCCTCGGTGACCCGCGCGGCGATCTCGGCACCGAGACCGCCAGTGACCGGAGCCTCGTGCGCGACCACGCAGCGCCCGGTGCGTTGCACGGACTCGAAGATCGTCTCCGTGTCCAGCGGCGACAGCGATCGCAGGTCGATCACCTCGAGCGAGCGTCCTTCCTCCCCAGCTGCCGCCGCCGCGGCGAGGCAGGTCTTGACCATCGGGCCGTAGCACAGCACGGTCACGTCGGTGCCGCCGACCACGACCTTCGCCTTGTCCAGCGGCAGCGCCTCGGCCAGTCCGCCAGCGGTGTCCACCTCGGCCCGTTCCCAGTAGCGCCGCTTGGGCTCGAAGAAGATCACCGGGTCGTCGGACATGATCGACTGCTGGATCATCGCGTACGCGTCGACCGGGTCGCTGCAAGCGACCACGCGCAGACCGCCGGTGTGTATGAAGAGCGCCTCGGGCGACTCGCTGTGGTGCTCCACCGCGCCGATGCCGCCGCCGAACGGGATCCGGACCACGACGGGCAGCGTGACGTTCCCCTTCGAGCGGTACCGCATCTTGGCGAGCTGGGAGGTGATCTGGTCGAACGCAGGGAACACGAAGCCGTCGAACTGGATCTCGCACACCGGGCGGTAGCCGCGCAGCGCCAGGCCGATCGCGGTGCCGACGATGCCGGACTCCGCGAGCGGCGTGTCCACCACGCGCGCCTCGCCGAAGTCTTTCTGCAGCCCGTCGGTAACCCGGAAGACGCCGCCGAGCTTGCCCACGTCCTCGCCCATGATCAAGACCTTCGGGTCACGCTCCATGGCCTTGCGGAGCCCCTCGTTCAGGGCCCGGGAGAGAGTCAGCTTGGTCATCGGGTTACCTCCTCGAAGCTGTCGAGGTAGGCGGCGTACTGGTCCCGCTCGGACTCGAGCAGCGCATTGGGTTCGGTGTAGACGTTCTCGAAAATCGTCATCGGGTCCGGGTCTGGCATCTCCCGGCACGCCTTCCTGATCCGCGCTCCGACCTCGTCCGACTCGGCCTCAAGGTCGGCGAAGAACTTCTCGTCCGCAAGCTGGTTCCTGACCAGGTACGCCTTGACCCGCTCGATCGGGTCCTTCAGCTTCCAGGTCTCCAGCTCGGCAGCCAGCCGGTATCTGGTCGGGTCGTCCGTGGTGGTGTGCGCGCCCATGCGGTAGGTGAACGCCTCGATCAGCGTCGGCCCCTGGCCCTCCCTGGCGGCCTGCATCGCCTTCCTGGTGACCGCCAGGCAGGCGAGCACGTCGTTGCCGTCGACACGGACGCCGGGAAACCCGAAGCCGTGCGCCCGCAGGTAAAGCGGCACGCGGCTCTGCCGTTCCAGCGGCTCGGAGATCGCCCACTGGTTGTTCTGGCAGAAGAACACGACCGGCGCGTTGGTGACGGAGGCCCAGATGAACGCCTCGTTGACGTCGCCCTGGCTGGTCGCGCCGTCGCCGAAGTAGACGATGACGGCCTCGCCGTCCTCGCCGACCGCGCCGTCGCGCTGGATCCCCATGGCGTAGCCGGTCGCGTGCAGCGTCTGGCTGCCGATGACGATCGTGTACAGGTGCAGCCCGTGCTCTTTCGGGTCCCAGCCGCCGTGGCTGACCCCGCGGAAGAGTTCGAGCAGCTTCGTCGGGTCCAGGCCGCGGCACCAGGCCACCCCGTGCTCACGGTAGGTCGGGAAGGCCATGTCCTTCGGCTCCAGGGCCCGGCCCGAGCCGACCTGCGCGGCCTCCTGGCCGAGCAGCGAAGCCCAGATACCAAGCTCGCCCTGACGCTGCAGGGCGATGGCCTCGTAATCGATCCGGCGGATCAGCACCAGATCCCGGTAAAGGGACCGGACCTCTTCTGCCGAGATTTCCAGCGGGTAGTCGGGATGTTCGACCCGCTCGCCCTCGGGCGTCAGGAGCTGGATGAATTCCGCCGACTCCGGCTGCCCGCCGAGGCGGAGGGGATCGGCTGAAGCAGCTCGCCCGGCATCGTTGACGGTCACGTGCCACTCCTTGCTTACTCGGGGCCGATCCGGTTGCCCCGACCGGCCGGTTTATTCGTCGGCGCTCGCTGTGACAGTACCCGGCGGCGGTCGCACGAGGTCAAGCGAAGAATGCCCGATATAGCCATGGTGACAGACATCACCGTGTGACTTTGCCACAGCACTGCCCACGGGGCCCGCATGTAACCAGGCCGCGGGCGGCCAGCGCGCCTGCCGCGGCCCGCGACTGGCCGACCGAGGGTCACCGGCCGCGGCTGGCCGGGTGCCGCTTTCCGCTGGGACCGGCGAGCGCAGCCAGCGAGCACGGTCGTGGGCACCGCGCTGGTTCTCTAACAACAGCGTGGGCACCACGACCGTGCTGGGGGCCGGCTGGGAGCAACAGCGTGGGCACCACGACCGTGCTGGGGGCCGGCTGGGAGCAACAGCGTGGGCACCACGACCGTGCTGGGGGCCGCGGCGGGCGGCCGGAGTGGCCGGAGTGGCCGGAGTGGCCGGTGGCCACGGTGGCCGGCGGTGGCGGCTGGGCCCGCGCGTTTCCTGGCGCTGGCGTACGCTGCCGTTCGTGGCCACAGTCGTCGTCGAGGTGATGCTCAAGCCCGAGATCCACGACCCGCAGGGAGAAGCGATCGCCAGCGCGTGCCATCGCCTCGGGTTCGGCCAGGTCGTGGGTGTCCGCCAGGGCAAACGGTTCGAGGTGGAGCTCGGCGAGCCCGCGGATGAGGCGGCCCTGGCCCGGGTGGCCGAACTGGCGAATGAGCTGCTGGCAAACCCGGTCATTGAAGAATTCTCCGTCCATCCGGCCTGATCCGGCCTGATCCGGCCTGATCCGGCCTGATCCGGCCTGATCCGGCCTGATCCGGCCTGATCCGGCCTGATCCGGCCGGACCGAGCCTGACCTGGGAGAACCCCGCGAACTCCGGTGGCGTCCTGTCCGTTAACAGCTTAGAAGAGCACTGTTCGTCCAGAGATCGCCCAAGTTCATGATTACAACAGGCGCTCACGGGAATGCCTTCACAATGGGGTCAGTGGTGATCTGTTGCTACGGGGAGCTTAGGAGCGGATGCGCACTAGGGTGACGACCGCCGAGGAACCGACCGTCGACGCTCGGTTCTGTCTGGTCTTTCCCCGCGAGACCATCAGCGTCCCGGTGATGCGCCGGATAGTTGGCGATGTTCTGGACAAGCTCGGCGTAGACGAAGAATGCATCGCCGACCTGCTGCTGGCCGTGACTGAGGCGTGCACCAACGTCCTGCGGCACAGCGGCCCTGGCTTCCGCTACGAGGTCACCGCGCGGGTCGGCGCGCACAGTTGCGTGATGGAGGTCGTCGACAACGGCCGCGGGTTCGACCCGGCGGCGCTGCCCGTGCACGGGCTCGCGATGCGCTCGGTATCCCGGTTCCGGCGCCGCCGGCCGGGGCAGAGCTGGCCGTTCCTGCCGCCGCAGTCGGCGAAGCGCACCCGGCTGTCCCGGGTCAGGCGCGAGGAGCAGCGGTTGCTCGCCCAGCTTCCCGAGTCCGGCCGGGGCCTGGCGATCATGCGTGCCTGCGTGGATGACGTCATGCTGCGCAGCCAGCCCGGCCACGGGACGGCCGTCTCGCTGCAGAAGCGGATCGCGCTGCGCAGCGACGCGCCGCTGGCCGGCACCAGGAAACGCGACGACGCCGCGGCCAGGGAGGAAGTCCCGCTCAGGGAGGTCGGCTGAGCCGGTAGCCTGCGAGCATGCCGGATGAGCGAGAACGCGCGACCGCGCTGGCCGGGTCCGTCCGGGTCGGTGTGGTTACGTTCCCGGGCTCGCTGGATGACCAGGATGCGGCGCGTGCCGTGCGGCGGGCGGGCGGCACGCCGGTGCCGCTGTGGCACGGTGACCGTGACCTGCGCGGGGTCGATGCCGTGGTGCTGCCCGGCGGCTTCTCCTACGGCGACTACCTGCGCTGCGGTGCGATCGCCCGGTTCGCGCCGGTAATGGCCGAGCTTGTGCCGGCCGCCAGGGCTGGCCTGCCGGTGCTCGGCATCTGCAACGGGTTCCAGATCCTGTGCGAGGCTCATCTGCTGCCCGGCGCGCTGGCCCGCAACAGCAAGCTCCGCTTCATCAGCCGCGAGGTCCGGGTGCGCGTCGCGAACGCCGCCACGCCGTGGACCCGCGACTACCGGGCCGGCCAGGAGCTCACGCTGGTGCTGAAGAGCGGCGAGGGCGCCTATGTGGCCGACCCGGCCACGCTGGCCGCGCTCACCGAACGCGGCCAGGTGCTCGCCCGCTACGCCGGCGCCAGCCCGAACGGCTCGGCCGCCGGCATCGCCGGGGTGTGCAGCGAGAGCGGCAGCATCGCGGGGCTGATGCCGCATCCCGAGCACGCGATCGACGCGCTCACCGGGCCTGGCGAGGACGGGCTCGGCTTCTTCACCTCGGCCGTGCGAGCCCTGGTCTCGGCATGACCGCGCCGCACACCACGGCCCAGGCCCCCGGGCCGGACACGACCGCGCGCGCCGCCGCCACGCCGGGCCGGCCGCAGCCGTTCGCCGAGCTCGGCCTCACCGCCGGGGAGTACCAGCGGATCGTCGGCGTGCTTGGCCGCCGGCCCACCGACGCGGAACTGGCCATCTACTCCGTGATGTGGAGCGAGCACTGCTCTTACAAGTCGTCGCGGGCCCATCTGCGGCAGTTCGCCGACAAGGCGCCGCGGACCACGGCGCTGCTCGCGGGCATCGGCCAGAACGCCGGCGTGGTGGACATCGGCCAGGGATACGCGGTCACGTTCAAGCTCGAATCCCACAACCACCCGTCCTACGTCGAGCCGTTCCAGGGCGCGGCGACCGGCGTCGGCGGGATCGTGCGGGACATCCTGGCGATGGGAGCCCGCCCGGTCGCGGTGATGGACGCGCTCAGGTTCGGTCCCGCGGACGCGCCCGACACCCGGAGGGTGCTCCCGGGCGTGGTCGCCGGCATCTCGTTCTACGGGAACTGCCTCGGCCTGCCGAACATCGGCGGGGAGCTCGCGTTCGACGCCTGCTACGCGGGCAACCCGCTGGTGAACGCCCTCTGCCTGGGCGTGATGCGGCACGCCGACCTCAAGCTGGCCGCCGCCACCGGCCCGGGCAACAAGGTGGTCCTGCTCGGCTCGCGGACCGGCCCGGACGGGATCGGCGGCGCCTCGGTCCTGGCCAGCGCGTCGTTCCAGGGTGGCGCAATGAAGGGGGATGGGGAGGTGGGTGGGGGGGCCCGGGCCGAGAACGCCAAGCGGCCCAGCGTTCAGGTTGGCGACCCGTTCAAGGAAAAACTCCTGATCGAGTGCTGCCTCGAGCTTTACGCAGCGGGCGTGGTGCAGGGTGTCCAGGACCTCGGCGCGGCCGGGGTTGCCTGCGCGACCACAGAGCTTGCGGCGGGCGGCGGCCCGGGCATAGGGATGCGGGTCCGGCTGGACGCCGTGCCGCTGCGGGACGCGTCGCTTGGCCCGGCCGGGATCCTGATGAGCGAGTCGCAGGAACGCATGATGGCGATCGTGGAGCCCGCCGGGCTGGACCGGTTCATGGCCATCTGCGCCAGGTGGGACGTTGAGGCGACCGTGATCGGCGAGGTCACGAGCACCGGGCGGCTGGAGATGACCTGGCACGGCGACGTGGTCGTCGACATCCCCCCGCGCAGCGCCGCGGACGAGGGCCCGGTGTACCAGCGCCCGGTGGCCCGCCCGGCCGGCCAGGACCGGCTGCGGGCCGACGACCCATCGCGGCTCGCCCGCCCGCAGGCCGGCGGCGACCTCCGCGCGGCGCTGCTCGCGGTGCTCGGCTCCCCGGACGCCGCCGACACGTCCTGGGTGACCGAGCAGTACGACCGCTACGTGCGGGGCGAGACCGTGCTCGCCGTGCCGCAGGACGCGGGCCTGATCCGGGTCGACGAGCAGACGTCGCTGGGCGTGGCGCTCGCCGTGGACGGCAACGGGCGGTACTGCCTGCTCGACCCGTATGCCGGGACCCAGCTCGCGCTGGCCGAGGCGTACCGGAACGTGGCGGCGACCGGGGCCCGGCCGCTGGCGGTCACGAACTGCCTGAACTTCGGCTCGCCGGAGGATCCCGCCGTGATGTGGCAGTTCACCGAGGCGGTGCGCGGCCTCGCCGACGCCTGCCTGGCCCTCGGCGTGCCGGTGACCGGGGGCAACGTGAGCTTCTACAACCAGACGGCGGACGCGGCCATCCACCCGACCCCGGTCGTTGGCGTCCTCGGCGTGCACGACGACGTGCGCAAGCGGCTGGCGATCGGGTTCGGCCGGGCGGGCTGCGGCGTGGTGCTGCTCGGCCGGACCGAGGCCGAGTTCGGCGGCTCGCTGTGGGCGCGCGTCACGCACGGGCATCTCGGCGGACGGCCGCCCGCGGTGCGCCTGGAGGACGAGCGGGCGCTCGCCGCGGTGCTCGCGGAGGCCGCCGCGCGCGGCCTGCTGGACGCGGCGCACGACCTTTCCGACGGCGGCCTGGCGGTCGCGCTCGCCGAGTCCTGCCTGGCTGGCGGCCAGGGCTGCGCGGTCCGGCTGCCGGGCGACGCGTTCACCTGGCTGTTCGGTGAGTCGGCGGCGCGGGCCGTGGTGGCTGCGGCGCCCGGCGCGGAGGACGAGTTCGCCGCGCTGTGCGCCTCCCATGGAGTCCCCGCCGCCGTGCTCGGGGTGACCGGGGGCGCCAGCCTCGACGTCGACGGCTGCTTCACGGTCCCGCTCGGCGAGCTGGCGGCCGTGCACGGCGGCACCCTGCCCGCCCTCTTCGGCTGAGCACCGCCGGCGCCCGGTCCCGCGCCCGCCCGGCGTCCGGCGGGTGGCGCGGCTGAGATGCGGCGCGGCTGAGATGCGGCGCGGCTCAGGAGGTGGTCAGGAACGCGACGAGCTGGTGTGCGCCCGGGGTGGCCTGGCAGCGTGCCAGCCGCGCGGCCGGGCTGCCCTTGCCTGCCGCGCTCGCCACCGTCAGGCAGCGGCCGTCCGCGAGGTTCCGCAGCTGCCAGTAGTCGATGCCGCTGGTGCCGATGACCGGGCGCTGCCGGAGCCAGCGCTGGCCGGCCTGGAGGCTGCACCGCTGCAGCGCAACGGCGGCCGCCTCGGAAGCGCCCAGGCACAGCCCGTCGGGCAGGTAGATAAAGATGTAGGTGCCGCCCGCCATCTGGTCGGCGGTCCAGTTGGCTCCGGCCTGCGTGGCGGCGGTGAACCTGACCCCCGACCGGGAAGCCACGAGCGCCTCCACGGTGGCGCTGGAGCCTCCGGCCGGCGTCAGGGAAGCGGCCAGACCGATCGCCTGCGTGCCGAGCACCCGCGTCGGCAGCGCCGACGCCGAGCTCCCGGCGCGCGTCCCGCCCACGATGAGGTAGGCCGCGAGCCCGACCGCGGCGAGCACGATCGCGATGCTGACGCCGGTCAGCCTGGCCGCCCAGGATCCGCGGACCCTCGAACGAGCGTTGCGTTTACCAGGCATATCCGAACGATGACCTACCTGGGAGTGTTCTGCCACTGGATGCGGCGAAAAGTTATGCGCCGAAATCTCCGTTCTCGGATGACAAAAACCGGCCCCGGCCCCCGCCACGGCATCGGCCCGGCCCCCGCCACGGCATCGGCCCGGCCCCCGCCACGGCATCGGCCCGGCCCCCGCCACGGCATCGGCCCGGCGCCGGCGCGGCCGGCCGGGCGGGCCGGCTAAGTTCGCTGCGATGCCAGTGCGCCGAAGCGATCCCGCCCGCCTGCTTGCCGCCGTCAATGCACAGCACGCGGCGCTCGGCCGTCCCCCATGGGCCGGCCCGGTCACGGCGGATGCGCTGGAGAAGGCTTGCGTCAGCGCGGTGCTGGCCGCCATCCACCATGGCCAGGATCCTGAACGTGACGCCGCCCGCTGGGCCGTCGTCCGCCTGCTGGGCCTGCTCGAGCGACAAGCCCCAGGGCGGGCCGTGGAGGTGCGGGTCCCGCCGTACGCCGCGGTGCAGGCGGTGGCGGGCCCCCGGCATACCCGCGGCACGCCGCCGAACGTGGTGGAAACGGACGCGGTCACCTGGGTCTTGCTGGCGACCGGAAACCTGTCGTGGGCGGATGCGGTCTCCGGCGGGCGGGTCCGGGCCAGCGGCCCGCGGGCGGGCCTGTCCGGGTACCTGCCGGTGGAGCTGCCGCGCGGTGAGCCGGCCTGACGCGCCCGGGCGGGCCTGTCCGGGTACCTGCCGGTGGAGCTGCCGCGCGGTGAGCCGGCCTGACGCGCCCGGGCGGGCCTGTCCGGGTACCTGCCGGTGGCGCGGGCCCGTGGCGGGGCAAGTTACCCGTGGGGCTGCGGTGGCCGGAATTTCTTTCGGCCTCCCATCGCTGGCCCAGTGATGAACGCTTTCGTTCTCCCCCTGCCGCGCACGTACCCTGGACGCGGGGCGGGCGGACGAAAAGGGTTCAAGCCAGACGTGGCAAATGGGGATGAAGGGGGTTTGCTGTCGAGGTGATCAAGCCTGGTGGCCGCCTAACGGATGATCTTGACCCTGCCGACAGCCCGCCGCGGGATGCCTGCGGAGTGTTCGGCGCCTGGGCGCCGGACGAGGATGTGGCAACGCTCGCCTATTTCGGTCTGTACGCGCTGCAGCACCGCGGCCAGGAGTCGGCCGGAATCGCGGTCAGCGACGGTGCCAGGATCGTGGTGTTCAAGGACATGGGCCTGGTCGCGCAGGTCTTCGACGCGCCGGTGCTCAGCACCCTTCACGGCCACATCGCGGTCGGGCACTGCCGGTACTCGACAAGCGGCTCCTCGGTGTGGCAGAACGCCCAGCCGACGTTCCGCACCACCCCGGCGGGGAGCCTGGCACTCGGGCACAACGGCAACCTGATCAACACCCTGGAGCTCGCCGCCCGGGTCCGGGCGTCGGCGCCGGGAAACGGGGACGGGCCCGGCAGCGGGTTCGCTCGGCTGCCCGAGGCGACATCCGACACCGACGTGCTGACCGCGCTGTTCACGCTGCCGGCCGGCGGGGTGGACGGGGGCATCGAGGCCGGGGCCCTGGCCGGGCTGCCGCTGGTGCGGGGGGCATACTCGCTGGTTTTCATGGACGAGCACACCCTGTACGCGGCGCGCGACCCGCAGGGCTTCCGCCCGCTGGTCCTGGGCCGGCTGGAACGCGGCTGGGTGGTGGCCAGCGAGACCGCGGCGCTCGACATCGTCGGCGCGTCGTTCGTCCGCGAGGTCGAGCCGGGTGAGCTGATCACGATCGACGAGCGGGGCCCGCGGTCCCTCAGGTTCGCCGAGCCGCGGCCCCGGGGATGCCTGTTCGAGTACGTGTACCTGGCCCGCCCGGACACCGCGATCGCCGGCCGCAGCGTGCAGGCGACAAGGGTCGCCGTCGGCCGCACGCTCGCCGCCGAGCACCCCGTCGACGCCGACCTGGTGATCCCGGTGCCGGAGTCCGGCACCCCGGCCGCGATCGGGTACGCCCAGGCCAGCGGCATCCCGTACGGGCAGGGGCTGGTGAAGAACTCATACGTCGGCCGGACGTTCATCCAGCCGAGCCAGACGATCAGGCAGCGCGGCATCCGGCTCAAGCTGAACCCGCTGCGGGACGTGATCGCGGGCCAGCGGGTCGTCGTGGTCGACGACTCGATCGTCCGCGGCAACACGCAGCGGGCCATCGTGGCCATGCTGCGCGAGGCGGGCGCCGCCGAGGTGCACGTGCGGATCTCCAGCCCGCCCGTGGCGTGGCCCTGTTTCTACGGCATCGACTTCGCGACGCGGGCCGAGCTGATCGCGGGTGGCCTGTCGGCCGAGGAGATCCGGGTGTCGATCGGGGCCGACACGCTCGGCTACGTGTCGCTGGACGGCCTCATCGCCGCCACCTCACTGCCGGCGGGCCGGCTGTGCCGCGCGTGCTTCGACGGCGACTACCCGTTGCGGGTCGCCGACGGTGAACAGGGCAAGCACCTGCTAGAGGACGCGGCGATGGGTCCGGCGCGGGCCGGTTCGTGAACGCCGGCCTTCCCGCCGCCGCGGCCGGTCCCGCCGGCCGGCCTGGGGCCGCCCCGGGCCCTCCCGGCAGCCACCTGAGCTACGCGGGGGCCGGCGTGGACATCGCGGCGGGGGAGCGGGCCGTCGACCTGATCCGGGAGTCCGTGGCCCGGACCGCGCGGCCCGAGGTCGTCGGCGGCATCGGCGGCTTCGCCGGGCTGTTTGACGCGTCCAGGCTGGCCGGCTACCGCCGGCCGCTGCTGGCGACGTCCACCGACGGCGTGGGCACGAAGGTGGTGCTCGCGCAGCGGCTCGGCGTCTACGACACGATCGGCATCGACCTCGTCGGCATGGTCGTCGATGATCTCGTCGTCTGCGGGGCAGAGCCGCTGTTCCTGACCGACTATGTGGTGTGCGGCCGGGTCCGCCCGGAGCGGGTCGCCGCGATCGTCGGCGGGGTGGCCCGCGGGTGCGTGCTCGCCGGATGTGCGCTCATCGGCGGTGAGACAGCCGAGCATCCCGGTCATCTCGCACCCGATGACTTCGACCTGGCGGGCGCCGGGGTGGGCGTGGTGGAGGCGGACCGGCTGCTCGGCCCGGACCGGGTCAGGCCGGGCGACGCGGTGATCGCGATGGCCTCGTCGGGGCTGCACTCCAACGGCTACTCGCTGGTCCGGCAGGTGCTGAGCCGGGCGGGCGACTCGCTGCGCCTGGACACGGCGCCGCCCGGGCTCGGGCGGCCGCTCGGCGAGGAACTGCTGACCCCGACCCGGATCTACGCCCGTGACTGTCTCGCGCTGGCGGAGCGCTGCGAGGTCCACGCGTTCGCGCACGTGACCGGGGGTGGCATCGCGCTGAACGTCAGCCGGGTGCTCCCGCCGGACACAGACGCCATCCTGGACCGGGCCACCTGGAGCCCGCCGCCGGTGTTCGGCGTGCTGGCCGGGCATGGCGGCGTCGCGGACGAGGAGATGGAGCGGGTCTTCAACATGGGCGTGGGCATGGTCGCCGTGGTGGGCGCGGACGACGCCGATGCGGCGCTGACTTTGCTGGCGTCCCGCGGCGTACCGGCGTGGCTGGCCGGCGAGGTGACCGCGGGCACGGGGGCGGCCCGGCTCTGCGGTCGGCGGCCCGCCTGACCCGCGGCACTAATGCGCGGCTACCTGCGGTACTAATGCGCGGCTACCTGCGGTACTAATGCGCGGCTACCTGCGGGAAAGCCCCTGGACGGGATCACCATCGGCGGAGCCGTCGAGGGCGTCCTCATCGTCGTCGAGGGCGTCCTCGTCGTCGTCGAGGTCCTCGTCGAGGTCGTCCTCGTCGAGATCGTCCTCGTCCAAGTCGTCGTCGAGGTCGTCCTCGTTGTCGAGGTCGTCTACGTCGTAGTCGTCGTCGTCATCCTCGTCGTCGTCTACGGCGTAGTTGGCGTAGGCCGCGTAGTCGTCGTCCTTATCGTCGTCGTCGACGGAGTAGCGGTCCGCGAATTCCGCGTACGCGGCGTGATCGTCCGCATCCCGCTGGTCCGTGCCGACGCCAAACTCAGCCCGCAGCTGGTCAAGATCCATGCCTCCGCCGCTGTACTTGAGCTGACGGGCAACCTTCACCTGCTTGGCCTTGGCTCGGCCGCGCCCCATTGGCTCGACCCCCTCGAACGTACGGGAGCCCTCTCCGGGCCCCAAGTCACCGCACTGATCGTTTGCCCTCAGCGCGCTGACGCTTGCGGGCTTTCTCGCACAGCAGAACGAGCCGCCGTCTCTCCGCCGCCGGGAGCACGCCGCGTTCATTCTGCCGTACACAGATAACGGTACCTGGTTTGGGCGGTTGACGTCTCCGGCCGTTGCGGACGGATCTCGGCCAGTTATGCCGCCGGCACCGAGGATCCGGGGCGCCAGGGCGGCCGGCCCGGGAGCCGCGCGCCCGGGTCACGGCGAACCGAGCCATATCCCGCGCAACCTGCCCACCTCGGACATCCGCTGCTCCGCCAGCCGGTCGGCCGCGACCACGGGCGACACGCCCTCTTCGGCGGCGAGGGCCAGGATCTTCTTGGTGGTGCCGAAGATCTTTTCCGCGTTGGCCTCGGCGCGCTCGAAGTTGAAGCCGGCGAGCTCGTCGGCGACCTGGATGACCCCGCCGGAATTCACCACGTAGTCGGGCGCGTAGACGATGCAGCGGTCGACCAGCAGCTTCTCCAGGCCGGGGTGGGCCAGCTGGTTGTTGGCGCCGCCGCAGACGATCCTGGCGTTCAGCCGGGGCAGGTTGTCGTCGTTGATCGACCCGCCGAGTGCGCACGGCGAGAGGATGTCGATGCCGCTGGCCAGCAGGGTGTCCAGGTCTGATGCCACCTCCACGCCGGGATGCCTGGCCCGCACGCGGTCCACGGCGGCCGGGTTCACATCGCAGATCACCGGCTTTGCCCCGGCTTCGACCAGGAGGTCGACGAGGCGGTGCCCGACCTTGCCGACACCCTCGACGCCAACCGTGCGGCCGGTGAGACTGCTGCTGCCCCATACGTGCTCGGCGGCCGCCCGCATGCCCTGGAAGACGCCGAACGCCGTGAGCACCGAGGAGTCGCCCGCGCCGCCGTTCGCGACCGTCCGGCCGGTGACGTGCCGGCTCTCCCTGGCCACGATGTCCATGTCCTCGCTGTAGGTCCCGACGTCGCAGGCTGTGACGTACCGGCCGTTCAGCGACTCGACGAACCGGCCGTAGGCTCGCAGCAGTGCCTCGGACTTCAGCCGCTGCGGGTCGCCGATGATGACGGCCTTGCCGCCGCCATGGTCGAGGTCGGCCAGCGCGTTCTTGTACGCCATGGCCCGGGAAAGGTTGAGCACATCGGCGAGCGCGGCGTCCTCGCTCGGGTACGGGTAGAAGCGGGTCCCGCCGAGCGACGGCCCAAGGGCGGTCGAGTAGATCGCGATGATCGCGCGCAGCCCGGTTGGCGCATCGTGACAGAAGACGACTTGCTCATGCCCTGCGGGCGCGGGCGGGCTGGCGCCGGCCTCCTGCGGCGCGCCGGCGGCCCGGCCACGGGCTGGCCAGCCCGAATTGTCGAATATGTTGGTCACGACGGTGACTCCTGTGTCAGCCCGCTATCGCCGTTGATGCGGGATCTCCGGGACAAGGGTATGCCGAGGGTGTCTGGCCTGAAGCCGGGGGAGCAGCGTGATGCAATGTCATACGGGTAGGGACTTCTGTTGAGGGGCACCGGTATGTCACGATTGATCATGCTGCCGTGCGCTGCCTTTCTGCGGGTGTATGAACCGCTATCTGCCTTTGGCCGGGTGGAGCGGGCCCGCTGGGAGGCATATGCCGCATCTGCGGACAGGCCGCGCAGGGCGGACGCGCTCGAAGCCGAGCGTGAAGAGGCGCTGCGCAGGATTATCGCGTTGCCGCCGATCGTTGCACCGGCTCGGGAGAGTGAACACGCTTACGTGCGCTGGGCAGACGGGACAACGTATGTATGCCCGTGGCAGACGAGGCTCCGGTCATGGCTCGCCCTCGGCAGGCTCCGGGCGACGACCAGGCCGCCGCTCTGCGATGCGTTCGTGCCCAGTGAGGCGGATCGGGCAGCGGAGGACTTCGCCAGGTGGGAGAGGGAGGGAATGGCATCGCGGGTCTATATCCAGAGCAGTACCTGGTCGGTGCCGCCCACCTGGTTCGTCCCGTTCGCGCCCACTGAGCGCTGGCTCGTGCTTGGCACCCCAGGGGAGAGGGATGGCAGCCGCCCGGCCACCGCTTCCGCTACCCGGACCCTCATTTACGCGACGACCATGGCCCAGGCGCGCAGGCGGGTGGCGCGGGCCCTGGCCACGGTGCGGCGCGTGCCCGGTGCTCCCGATGACCCGCGGGGCCCCGGGGATGACACAGACCGCAGCGCGCCAGCAAAGGCTGACCTGGTGCGGGCCAGCGTCGCGCTCGAGGAGATCGGACGCTGGCTTGAGGAGTTCCATCCGCACTCGTTGGTGGAACTTGACTACGGGGGGCTGGTTCAGCTGCTCGATGACGACGCGCTCCGCGCGGATCAGTCGGTGGCTGAGGTGTCCGCCGCGTTCAGCGCCCTCGCCAGCAGGGAGTATGAGCTCGCAGCCGCCATGTACCAGCGGTTGCGCGCCAGGTGGCGAAAGCTGGAGGCCGTCGAACTAGGAAGCTGAGGGGAGGGGGGGATGACTTTTCCGAATCTGCCCGTTGCGACGCTGCGTGTCGCTAGAATCACGCAGCGTGACTCGCAGCAATGGAGGAGCAACGAGGAGACTGTGGAGAATCTTTGGCTCCCGGTGGTCGACTTGTCACCGCTGGTGATGGCAATATGGTCCGAGTGGGCCATATAGGACATCCACGGCAGGCTCCTCATAGGAGCCAAGCACAGTTAAACGCAGGATCGCAGTACCGGTCCAGGAGGAGAGGCCGTCAACATGTCTGCACGCACACCAGAGGCCGAGCCTCTGCTGACCCCAGCAGAGGTCGCGACCATGTTCCGGGTTGACCCGAAGACCGTAACGCGGTGGGCCAAAGCCGGGAAACTGACTTCCATTCGTACGCTCGGCGGGCACCGCCGGTACCGGGAGACAGAGGTTCGCGCACTGCTCGCGGGCATTCCGCAGCAGCGTTCGGAATAAGGCCTGGCCGCGGCCCTGCCGGCGTTCCGGCCAGGGATGCTTGCGCACGGTTGCGTGTGCGCAGAGGCGGCCAAGCAGGAGCAGTAACAAGGGGGGGTCGGCCCCGGCGGCGGAAGCGCCGCATTACGGGGCGTAGTCCGTGTCGGCGCTCAGGGGAGCGCCAGAGCCTGACGGGCAGAGCCGGGGTCGATCCGGACCCCCTGTAGATGCGCCTTTAAGGTGCTAAAGCGCAGTTTGCTGCGCAGATCTGAGCGGTTGCGGCCGCAGCAGCGCAGGGATGCCGCACTAGCAGGAGCACCGTCCCCCCGCTGGCCTAGCGCCCCTGCAGTGACGCTGCGTAATCATCATTGAACTTTTCGTAATCGCCCTTCCTGGAGCAAGGCCTCCGCCATACTGGTCGCTGCCACCGTCGGTGAAGGGGGAAACGGCGGTGGCGGACAGGCATCCGCACATCGCAACCGCACGCTGCACGTTGCCCGCGTGCCGTTCGTTTGCGAGGTGCGCAGGCTCGGGGGCCCGCCATCTGGCGGAGCGTGCCGTCGCTTCGAGGGGAGGGATCACCATGGGTGATCCAGAGTTGATGCTGCGTGCGCAGCGGGCTGCGAGCGAGCTAGAGCGGGCCTGGGACCGCTGGCGCACCATCCATGGCCTGGGCACAGAGCCTCTGCCGCCGGTCTCCAGTTACGTTGGGTACTCGCTGGAAGAGCCATGGGGCCAGCCGCGCGTCGTCTTCGGGATCGCGGCCACCGAGGCTGAGCACCTCGCCGCGCTGCTCGACCGGCACGACTGCGCCGGCCCTGTCTACGCCGCGATGACGTCGCAGGGAACGCGGGCAGAGGTGGACGCGGGCGCCAGGGCGGCTGACCCCAACCGGGGGCATGGCCGGATACACGTCCCCAGCCAGCTCCAGGCGAGTACGGTCGGCCGGGACCCGGCCACCGAGCCCGCCGGGGCGGGAAGCAATCTCGACCCGCTGGACCCGGCCAACCCGGTCGATTTCGATGAGCCGGAGACAACGGCCGGCCGCAGGGCGCAGCAGCCTGCCGTCGACCCCGAGGGGCCCGGCGACGGCCAGCCCGGTCTCGTCGCGTTCCGGCCGCGGCACGATCCCGCCGGGTACCGCGACGACGACACCGAGCAGGCGCCGCTGCAGGAGCAGGCGGCCCAGGGTGCCGAGGCCGCAGAGGCCGGCCGCGCCGGCTGGGCGCGGCGGCTCCCGGGCGGGCATGCCCTGCCCAGGCAGAAGCGCCCCGGCGGAGCTGCCAAGGGCGGCAGCGCCAAGCAGGAGGGCAAGGAGCGTGCCGACCTGGCGGAGATGGCCGCCGACCTGGCCGGCTGGGCCGCGGGTGAGCTGCCGGGCCAGGCGTCGCACCGTCGCCTGCCGCATCCGCCGGCCCGCCCGGACCGGCCCGGGCTCGGCTAGCGGCCCTGGGCGCTCCGCCCCACGCCGGCCGGTTGCGGGGGTGCCGGTCGGCCCCTGCGGTACCGGCCGGCCCTTCGGGGTCGGCCGGTACCGTGTCATGTTTTGCGGTCGGACTAGCCCGTTTTTGTGGTCGGGTTAAAGCCGTCTTTTGTGGTCGGGTTAAACCGTTGCCCTTAAGGGACGGCCCATAACCCACTTTCCGGCCGCGCCGGAAGCACCGAGACCATGATCGTGGTAGCTGGCGAGCATATGTGCGCTGTATCAACCACGATCATGGAACGCGCAGGTGAGGGTCCGCCGGATAAAGGCAACAAAGGGCGCATAGGGAGCAAAGGTCCGGAGCGGCCAGCGCTCAACCAGGCCCTGGCTGTCTGGGACGAGGCGGGCGGCGGATGGGCTGGCCGCCCGTTCCGGCCGCGTACCCGGCTGGTGGCGGGTGCCTGGGTAGCTGCCTTGTGCTGCGGAGCGGCCCCGCCGCCGGCGCCGGGGTGGCTGCCCTTGTGCTGCGGGCCGGCTGGTGGCGGGTGCCCGGGGTGGCTGTCCTTGTGCTGCGGGCCGGGCTGGTGGCGGGTGCCTGGGTAGCTGCCTTGTGCTGCGGAGCGGGCCCGCCGTCGGCGCCGGGCTGGCTGCCCTTGTGCTGCGGGCCGGGCTGGTGGCGGGTGCCTGGGGTGGCTGCCTTGTGCTGCGGAGCGGGCCCGCCGTCGGCGCCGGGCTGGCTGCCCTTGTGCTGCGGGCCGGGCTGGTGGCGGGTGCCTGGGGTGGCTGCCCTTGTGCTGCGGGCCGGGCTGGTGGCGACGCCGGGGCTGGCTGCCTTTGCGCCGCTGGGCGGGGCCGCCGCCGGCGCCGCCTGACCGCGTGGCGTAGTCTTTAGGAACAGCCTAGAAAAGCCTTTCCGGCCGCGCCGGAAAGCATCGAAATCATGATCGTGGTGGATGTGGTGCGCAACGTGGGCACGATCCGCGACCATCATGGAGCCGCGCTGATGGGTAGCACCTGGCGGGGGGGCAGCAACGACCCTGATGTGGTGCCTTCGGTTCCCGGGCCGGACGACGTTGATCGCCCGGAGGCATGGAGCACCGCATGTGCTGGCGTTCAGGCTGCGCTCAGCTAGGCACGTCACCCTCCAGCGTGGGGAGTCCCGAGTCCCAGTCCGGGAGGAGCGCTCTTCCGATGTCGGACGAATCATCAGAGCACAGTGACGTTTGGTGGACGCCGCCTGGCCAGCTCGACCCGGCAGAGCACGAGGACCTGATCGAGCAAGGTCGCCAAGGGCCACCGCATCCGATCGGGGCGACCAGCCTTCACTCGTCGAGGCGTCCGTGCGTGCTCGCCGGGGTGGCGCTCGCCGCGCTGCTCGGCGGCGGGGCCGCGGGGCTTGCCGCGACGCACTCAGGAACGCCGCCCGCGGCAACCTCCAGCGCCGTGGCCGCCACGCCCGCTCCGGTTCCTGCTGCCCAAGGGCCCGGAGGCCATGGGGGCTTCCGCCATTTCGGCCCGCCACCCCGCATTCTGCACGGGCAGTTCACGGTGGCAAAGCCGGGCGGCGGCACCCAGATCGTCGACTTCCAGAGCGGCGATGTCACGGCCGTGAGCAACGCCTCGATCACGCTCAAGAGCTCGGACGGTTTCACGCACAGCTACGCAGTCGTGACTTCCACAGTGGTCGACGCGCAACGTGACGGTATCGGCTCGGTCAAGGTCGGCAACGAGGCGTCAGTGGTGGCGACGGTCAGCGGGAACACCGCCACGGCGGCCATGATCAGGGACATGACCTTGCTCCAGCAGAGCCATCAGGGGTTCGGGTTCGGCACCGGCCACGGGGCGCAAGCCGGGTGAGCGCGGCCCCGCGCAACCAAGCCACGGTCGCCTGGCCCGACCGTGATCGCCAGCGGGGAAGCGGGCGGACGCCGGATTTCCGGGCGGCAGCCGAGAAGCGGCAGGCGGGCACCGGATCTGGCGGAAAGCGGCGGTCGGTCTGACTGCCGAGCGCTGGCCGGCGGCCTGGGTGTTGGCGTTGCCGCTGCCGACCGCTGGCCGGCGGCTTGGGTGTTGGCGTTGCCGCTGCCGACCGCTGGCCCGTGGCTTGGGTGTTGGCGTTGCCGCTGCCGACCGCTCCCGCGGCCTAACCGTCCGCGGTTGCGGCTGCGCGGCCCACCGCCGCGCCGTTCGTTGCGGGCTGAGGTTCGTTGCGGGCTGACGTTCCTTGCGGGTTGACACCGCGTGCTTCTCCGTCCACCCCGGTACCAAGCTGGCCGGGGAGGACGCGCTGGCCACGGCCGCATGCCTGGACGGGCAGCCACGGGCGGCGCGCCGATGACGGCACCAGCTAACCGCTCGAAGCCACGGTGCGCGACCGATCAGGTCAAGGCCCCGGCGCGCCAGACTAATGTCAGACCCCGGCGGCAGACTAAGGATGTCAGACCCTTGCAGCAGAATTTCCGGTTGTGCGGGTAGCTGTCGCGCCGGGCCCCCTGACGGGGGACGGGGAGGTGGCCGGGGCGCTGCTGTGTGAGCTCTCGGCCGACGGCAGTCCGCGCGGGCGTTACGTTCATGTTCCTGACCTGCCCCGCGCTGTTGATGACTACGAGCGGTCAGGGGACGGCGGTCTGCGCTGGGTGTGGCCAAGTGGCGCGGACCTGTACCCGGCCCTGCTGCGGGGCGGGGTGCGGGCCGGGCGCTGTTACGACGTGGCGCTGGCCGAGCGGCTGCTGCTCGGCCGGGAGGGCCGTGCCGATGAGCCGGCCTCGCTGGAGGCCGCCTATGCCCGGCTGCGCGGGGAGCCGGTGCCGGCCGGGCCGCCCGCGGGTGAGGGCAGCGTGCCCGCGGGCGCGCGCGGAAGCTGGCGGGAGCACCAGGGCGTGCGCGGAAGCTGGCGGGAGCACCAGGGCGCGGGCGGAAGCTGGCGGGAGCACCAGGGCGCGGGCGGAAGCTGGCGGGAGCACCAGGGCGCGCGCGGAAGCTGGCGGGAGCGGCAGGGCGCGTTGTTCAGCGCGGGTCCGAGCGGCGGCAACGGCGCCGACGTCAGCGCGACGCTTGACGCGCTCATCGCCGTGCACGCCGACCAGTTGCGGCGGATCGCTGCCGACGACCACCCGGCGCGGTTCGGCGCGCTGGTCGCGGCCGAGTCGGCAGGCGAGCTGGTCGCGGCGGAAATGAGCTTCGCCGGGATGCCGTGGCGGTCGGACGTGCACGACCGCGTGCTGACCGGGCTGCTCGGCCCCCGGCCGCCTGCGGTTCTGGCCGGGACACGCCCCGCCCGGCTGACGGAGCTGGCCGGGCAGATCTCGGTAGCGCTCGGCGGCCGGCCGGTCAACCCGGACTCGCCCACCCAGCTCGTCCGGGCGCTCGCCGGGGCCGGGATCCGGGTCCCATCCACCAGGTTCTCGGTGCTGCGCGACATCGACCATCCGGTGATCCCGCCGCTGCTGGAGTACAAGGAGCTGTCCCGGCTGCACGCATCGCACGGGTGGGCGTGGCTGGACGCGTGGGTCCGCGACGGGCGGTTTCGCCCCGAGTACGTGGTCGGCGGGGTGGTGTCCGGGCGCTGGGCGTCGCGCGGCGGCGGTGCGCTGCAGATCCCGCGAGTGCTGCGCCGAGCGGTCGTGGCCGATCCGGGCTGGGTGCTTGTCGTCGCCGATGCCGCGCAGCTCGAGCCGCGGGTGCTCGCCGCGCTGGCCGGTGACCGCGCGTTCGCCGAGGCGGCGGCCGGCGGAGACCTGTACGAGGGGCTGGCCAGCGTGTTCGGCGGAGACCGGAACCAGGCCAAGAAGGCGCTGCTCTCCGCCATGTACGGCGGGGCCGGCGGTGAGGCCGGGCAGCTGCTCGCCGTGCTGCGGCGGCGCTTCCCCGCTGCGGCCGGCTACGTGGAGGCGGCCGCACGGGCGGGCGAGGAGGGCCATGTGGTCAAGTCGGTGCTCGGCCGGACCTGCCCGCCGCCGTCGGCCGCGTGGCGCGCGGTTACCGGGGAGCCTGGCGACGCAGATGCCGGGCGGGATCCGGGCGCCGGCCGAGCGCTGCGCGCCCGCGGCCGGTTCACCCGGAACTTCGTGGTGCAGGCGAGCGCGGCCGACTGGGCGCTGGTGCTGCTGGCCGCGCTGCGCCGGCGGCTGGCAGCCCTGGGCGGCACTCCGCCCGGCCGCTGGGACCCCCTCGCCCCCCACCTCGTGTTCTTCCAGCACGACGAGGTGCTCGTGCACTGCCCCGAGGCCATGGCCGAGGCCGTGGTGACCGCCGTAGCCGAGGCGGCGACCGAGGCGGGGCGTGCCGTATTCGGCGTGACGCAGGTACGGTTCCCGATGGCCACGGCCGTTGTCGGCTGCTACGCCGACGCGAAGTGAGCGGCATCCGGGTTGCGCTCGCCGCGCCCGGCATGGTCACCTGCGGTCGTGAGCCTCGACACTGCTGCGGTCCTGTCCGTATTCGACGCGCAGGTGCGGCGTGGCCTGCATCCCGATGACGGCTCCGGGATAGTCGGTGAGCGTGCCGGCCCCGTGGTTCGCTGGGCCGCCGCTGGCGGCGCGGGCTGGTCCGGCATCACCTGGTCCGATCTCGACGCCGACACGGCCGACGAGGTGATCGCCGACCAGGTCAGGTTCTTCGCAAGCCGGGGCGAGGGCTTCGAGTGGAAGCACTACAGCTATGACCAGCCCGCCGACTTGGAAGAACGCCTGCTCGCGGCGGGCTTCGTGCCCGAGGAACCCGAGTCGCTGATGGTGGCGGACGCCGCGGAGGTCGCCGGCAGCGCGGCGGCGGGGACCTCGCTGCCGGACGGGATCCGGCTGGTCCGGGTCACGGACGAGGTCGGCCTGGACCTGATCACCGAGGCGCATGACCAGGTGTTCGGCCCGGACCCGCGGCTGCGCGCCGCGCTCACCGCTCAGCTCGGCAACCCGGGCACGGTCATGGTGGTCGCCATGGCCGGCGGCCAGCCGGTCTGCTCGGCCAGGGCGGAATTCGGCGCGGACACGGACTTCGCCGGGCTCTGGGGCGGCGGCACGCTTCCGGAGTGGCGCGGGCGCGGGATCTACCGGGCGCTGGTCGGCTACCGCGCCCGGCTGGCGGTCGCCCGCGGATACCGGTACCTGCAGGTCGACGCGTCGCCGCAGAGCCGACCGATCCTGGAGCGCCTGGGCTTCGCCTGCCTGGCACGGACCACTCCGTATGTGTGGTCTCCTTGCTGACCGTCCTGACCGTCCTGACCGTCCTGACCGTCCTGACCGTCCTGACCGTCCGGCTAGCTCGCCGGCTCGGCTAGCTGGCCGGGCCCGGCTGGCTGACCGGCGGCACCTCGGCGGTGCAGTACATGCACCGCGTGGCGGCCACGGGGATTTGCTGCAGGCACTCCGGGCATTCGCGCTGGGTCGCCGCCTTGTTGCGGCTGGCCAGATCCGTGATCTTCATGGACGGGGCGACGACGAGGTAGTAGATCACCAAGGCGATGATCACGAACGCCAGCACGGAGTTGATGAAGCTGCCGTACAGGAAATGGCTGTGGTTGAAGGTGAAGGAGAGCGAGGAGAAATTCGGCTTGCCGCCCGCGGCGGCGATCAGCGGGGTGATGATGTCCGCGATCAGCGCCTGGATCACGGCGTTGAACGCGACACCGATGACCACGGCCACGGCAAGGTCGATGAGATTGCCGCGGAACAAGAACTTCCTGAATCCGCCCACAGCTCTCCTCCTGAAGTGCTCCCGCCGGTTAATGACCAGCTATTGACCCGGACGTTACCAATGCGGCGCCTGGTTGCGCGGTGATTAGGTGCCGCACGCAAATGAGATGTGCCCCATTGCGGCGGTGGTGCAGCATGAGACATGGCCTGGACGCTGACGGAGAGCCTGGATAGCTACCTCGCGTGCGCTGGCGAGTTCCTGCGATCGCGCCCGGTGCGGCACACGGTCCAGCTCAGCGTGGCCGAGTCGCTGCACATCCGCGGCGCCTCGGCCTTCGGTGAGACCGCGCCGCTGTTCGGTTGGTGGCAGTCGGCCGAGGGCGAGGTCACCGCGGCGCTGCTACACACTCCGCCGTATCAGCTCCTGCTCACCCGGCTGCCCGGGGATTCCGCGCAGCTGCTGGCCGAGGAACTGGCCGGCCGCGGCAGGCAGCTTGCCGGCGTCAGCGGGGAGCTGGGCGATGCGGCAGCATTCGCGGCCGCATGGTCGGAGCTGACCGGGGAAGGCTGCCGAGAGTTCCGCCGCATCCGGCTGTTCCGCCTCGGGCATCTCGAGCCGCCCGCGCCGGCCCCGGATGGCGCCGCCCGGGCGGCTACGAGCGCCGATCGTGACCTGCTCGAATCGTGGTTTCAGGCGTTCGGGGCCGAGACCGGCGAGCTCGGCCGGCACCACCGCGAGGTCGTCGATGACCGGCTCAGCTTTGGCGGCCTCACCCTGTGGGAGGCAGACGGTGCGGCCGTCTCGCTGGCTGGTGCCCAGCGTCAGGTCGCAGGCGTGGTGCGGATCGCCCCGGTCTACACGCCTCCAGAGCGCCGCGGGCGCGGGTACGGCGGCGCGGTCACCGCGGCGGTCAGCCAGGCCGCCCTCGACGCTGGCGCCGCCCACGTGGTGCTGTTCACCGACCTGGCCAACCCGACCAGCAACGCCCTGTACCGGCGGCTCGGGTACCGGCAGGTCGAGGACCGGGTGATGCTTCAGTTCCAGCACCGGGCGGCGCGGGATGAAGGCCCGCGCGCCGATGCGCGTCGAGTGGCCGGACAGCGTCGGGTGGCCGAATAAACAGCGGCGGGGGTTGCGATGCCTGCCGGGCCGGGCCGACCCTTGAAGGCATGCAAAGCCCTTCCCGCGAACCAGCGCCCGCCGTGCCCCGCCGCCCGCACACGGCGGAGGCCACGGCGTGAGCGGCGACGAGGCGGTCCGGGCCATCGCCGGGCTGTTCGCGAGCGAAGGAGCCGCCGCGTATCTGGGCGAGCCGGTCACCCAGGCCGCACACCTGCTGCAGTCCGGCATGCTGGCCGAGCGGGACGGCGCCGCTGACGCCCTGGTCGCGGCCGCGCTGCTGCACGACGTCGGTCACTTCACCGGCGCCCTGACCGGCCACGAACCGGTACACGGCACCGATCGCCGGCACGGCGAGGCGGGGGCGGCCTGGCTGGCGCAGTGGTTCGGTCCCCAGGTGACCGAGCCGGTCCGGCTGCACATCGCGGCAAAGCGTTACCTGTGCGCGGTCGAGCCGGATTACGCGGCCGCGCTGTCGCCCGCGTCGGTCCACAGCCTGGGACTCCAGGGCGGCCCGATGCAGGGCGCGGAGATCGCGGAGTTCGAGGCGACCCCGCACGCGGCCGCGGCCGTCCAGGTGCGGCGGTGGGACGACGCGGCCAAGGATCCCGCCGCGCAAGCCCCTCCGTTCACCCATTTCGAGGGCGTGCTCAGGGCGCTGGCCAGGTAGCTCCCGCTGTCCGTGACGGGCGACAGCTCTCGTTGTCCGTCGGCTCCCGGTGCCCGTGACGGGCAACAGCTCTCGTTGTCCGTCGGCTCCCGGTGCCCGTGACGGGCAACAGCTCCCGCCGTCCGTGATAGGCAGGGGCGGTGACGGACGGAACGGGATGGCGCAGAGCGGGAGCGGGGCGTGAGCATCGAGGTGACCGTGCGCGGTGTGGTGATCCCGGAGGACGAGCTTTCCTGGCGGTTCTCCCGGTCCGCGGGTCCCGGCGGGCAGTCGGTGAACACCACCGAGAGCCGGGTGGAGCTTTCGTTCGACCTGGCGCGCTCCGAAGCGCTCCCCGATCCGCTGAAGGAGCGGGCGCTGCAGGCGCTCGCGCGCCGGATGTCCGGCGGCGTGGTCACGGTGACCGCGTCGGAGCACCGTTCTCAGCTGCGGAACCGGGAAGCCGCCGCGGCGCGGATGTCCGCGCTGCTGACCGAGGCGACCGCGCCGCCCCCGCGGGCCCGTCGGCCGACCAGGCCGAGCCGCGCGGCGCGGGAACGGCGGCTAGCCGATAAGCAGCGCCGGTCGGAGATCAAGCGCCTCCGTCGGCCAGGGGATGAGTGAGACCAGGCCTTCCGGTGGCCGGCGTTCCGCGCCGGGTTCTGGGGCGTTGGGCGGTGTCGCGCACCGGGCGCCCGCTGGCCGGCGGCTGAGTGGGACCGGGCCTTTTGGTGGCCGGCGTTCCGCGCCGGGTTCTGGGGCGTTGGGCGGTGTCGTGCACCGGGCGCCCGCTGGCCGGGGTGACCCCGGTGCGGGCGTCACGTTCTCGATTCTGGCCAATCAGCTGGCGGGGGGCCGCGGAGCCGAGAAAACGGAAGCGCCATCGATATGCGGGGCCGAGCTACCTGGTGTCCCCGTGGCAGATGTAGCAAAAGTGCCTATTGGTAAGATCGTTAGTTCGTGATTAAAAAGTTATGTGAATGGAAATTCTCCTGATCATCCATTACTGCTAGCGTCCCGGCTTGTATGTCATGAGTGCCCAGGCCGCCGGGGCAGGCGCGGCCGGGCCGGACTCAGCGAGCGGCTGCCCTCGGCCGCGTTGGAGATGGGGCGAGCATGCAAGGACGCATGACCGGCGGTGTGCCGCGGGCGCACGCCAGGAGCAGGGCCATTTCCCTTGTCATCGCCGCGGCGTCGGTGCCGGCCCTGGTGGTCGCGCAGTCGGCGGTGGCCGCAGCGGCCCCCGCGGCGCCAGCAGCCCGGAGCGTGGCGCTGCAGCCGATGACGCCGGCGCTGGCCGCTCAGCTGTCTAAGAACGTGAACCTGCACGTGATCGTGGTCATGAAGAGCCAGCCCGCCGCTGCGCCAGAGGGCAGTCAGGCGGCCACGGTGCGCGCGGGCGTGGTCGCGAGCTCGCAGAAACCGCTTCTGGCCGAGCTGAGTGAGGTGCACGCCACCGGCGTCAAGCCCTACCAGCTGGTGAACTCGTTCGCGGCCACGGTGTCGGCGGGAGAGATGACACGGCTGAAGGCGAGCCCCTCGGTCGCCGAGGTCATCCCGGACGTGACCATCCAGGGCCCGGCGCCCGAGCAGGCGGCCGCCGCCACCGCCGCCACCGGCTCCACCGGCTCGTCGCCGACGGCGCACGTGATCCCCGGCGCCTGCGGCAAGAACGGCCAGGTGCAGCTCGCCCCCGAGGGGCTCGCGCTGACCAACACCGCGTCGGACAACCCGAGGCAGCCAACGGCGCGCTCGCTGGGGTTCACCGGCGCAGGCGTCAAGGTCGCCTGGATCGCCGACGGCGTCGACCCGGACAACATCAACTTCATCCGGCCCGACGGCAAGTCGGCGTTCGTCGACTACAAGGACTTCAGCGGTGACGGGCCGAACGCCCCGACCGATGGCGATGAGGCGTTCCTCGACGCCAACACGATCGCCGGCCAGGGCATTCACGTGTACAACGTGAACGGCTTTGCCGCGCAGTCATACGCCACGCCGTGCAACATCCGGATCGAGGGCGTGGCACCGGGCGCGGAAATGGTCGGGCTCAAGGCGTTCAGCGAGTTCTACGACACCCCCACCTCGGACTTCCTGCAGGCGATCAACTACGCGGTCGAGACGGAGCACGTCAACGTGCTGAACGAGTCGTTCGGCAACAACCCGTTCCCCGACGTGACCGCGCTCGACGTGCTGAAGCAGTTCGACAACGCGGCGGTCGCCGCCGGCGTGACCGTCACCGTGTCCTCCGGCGACTCGGGGTCGACCAACACGACCGGCTCGCCGGCCACCGACCCGAACGTCATCTCGGTCGGCGCGTCCACGCAGTTCCAGATGTACGCCCAGACCAACTACGCGGCCGCGCGTTACTTCGCGACCACCGGCTGGCTGAGCGACAACATCAGCTCGCTCAGCTCCGGCGGCTTCAACGAGACCGGCGGCACCGTGGATCTGGTCGCTCCCGGCGACCTCAGCTTCGCCTCATGCGACGCCAACGCCGCGGTGTTCGCCGGGTGTGTCAACTTCCTCGGCGACCCCTCCGACATCGAGGAGAGCGGCGGCACCAGCGAGTCGTCCCCGTTCGTGGCCGGCGTGGCCGCGCTGGTCATCCAGGCCTACCGGCACACCCACGGCGGTGCGACGCCCACGCCCGCGCTGGTCAAGCAGATCCTGACCAGCACCGCCACCGACCTCGGCACGCCCGCCGACGAGCAGGGGTCGGGCCTGGTGAACGCCTACAAGGCCGTTCAGCTTGCCGAGTCGGTCGGCACCGCGAAGCCGACCGGCGACACGCTGCTCCTTTCGAAGAACCAGCTGAACGCGGTCACCGCTCCCGGCAGCTCCGAGAGCTGGCCGGTCACGATCACCAACACCGGCGCGCACACGCAGTTCGTGCACCTGAGCGGCCGGACCTTCGGCCCCGACCAGAACGTGCAGACCGGCAGCGTCACGCTGAACGACTCCACTAGCCCGCACTTCGTGAACTACGGCGGGCTGGAGAACAACTACGGCGTCTTCCACTTCACGGTGCCGGCCGGCCAGCAGCGCCTGGACGCCTCGCTGGCGTGGCCGGGCAACCCCGACTACTGCCTGGAGGAATTCTGCGAAGCCGGGGAGAACTCCCGGGTCCGGCTGATCCTGATCGACCCGCGCGGCCGGCTTGCCGCGCACTCGCTGCCGCAGGGGCCGGGGAACTACGGCAACGTGGACGTCAGGTACCCGACCGCTGGCACCTGGACCGGCGTCATCTTCGGCGACGTGGCTGCGGACGGCGGCACGAACGGGGTTGTCCCGTGGCGGGTGGCGACCGAGCGGTTCGCGCCGTTCGGTTCGGTGTCGCGGAGCACGTTCGCGCTGAGCCCGGGCCAGAGCAAGACGGTCACGGTCAGCGCGACGACACCCGCCTCGCCCGGTGACACGTCGGGCTCGATCGTCGTCAGCTCGGACGGCGGCAGGGCCGGGACCACGTCGATCCCGGTCACGCTGCGCGCCGTGGTGCCGGTCCGCAACGGCAGCGGCACGTTCAGCGGCGTGCTGACCGGGGGCAACGGCCGGGATCCGTACGGCGAGGGGCAGGTGGACTACTACGAGTTCAACGTCGGCAGCGGTGTCACGGACATCACCGCCAACGTGACGCTGGCCAACGATCCGAAGGACCCGGTCGGCGAGTACCTGGTGAGCCCGGACGGCGACACGCTCGGGTACGGCCAGAACAACGTGGGCGGCCTCACCGGCACATCGGCGACCGCATACACGCTCGACCCCGCCCCGGGCACATGGACGCTGATCGTCGACTTCGCCGAGCCGGTGGTCGGGAACGAGGTGTCCGACCCGTACACCGGGAACATCGAGTTCAACGCGGTCAAGGTGAGCGCGCCGAAGCTGCCGGACAGCGCCTCGGTGACGCTGGCGGCCGGCACGGCGGTGACCGTCCCGGTGACGGTCACCAACAACGGCGCCGCGCCGGAGGCGGTCTTCACCGATGCGCGGCTGGACACCCCGGAGAGCATGACGCTGGCTGGGGCCACCCAGACCTCCGGCCTCAGCCTGCCGCTGAGCGGCGCCCCGCCCGAGTGGTTCGTGCCGTCGGAGACGTCCAGCGTGTACACGACGTCCGTCGGCACGCTGCCGATCATGTTTGACTTCGGGATGGGCCAGGGTGACCCGGATATCGGCAGCGTGGGCCCAGGTTCCGGGGCGCTGTGCGCGACGACGGAGACAGGAAGCTACAGCCCGCCCGGCGGGCTGGTAGGCACCGGGGTGTGGTACGCGTTCCCGAGCGAGTGCGGGCCGTACTCCACCACCGCGCCGTCCGGCAGCGTCAGCTCGACGATGACCGTCATCACCAAGCCGTTCGACCCGGCGGTCACGTCTCCGACCGGTGACCTGATGCTGAACGCGGTCAGCCCGGGGATAGCGACGACGCCGGTGCTCATCGAGCCCGGGAAGTCGGCCACCATCGACGTGACGATCACGCCGTCCGGGGTGTCCGGATCGGTCGTGAGCGGCACGCTCTACATGGACGCCATCGCCACCGGCACGCCCACCGCCTCGTACGCGCAGTTCGCGGCGGATGAGCTCGCCGGGCTGCCGTACACCTACACGATCAAGTAGCCGAGCGTCCCGCGGGGGGCCAACGACGGCCCCCCGCGGGCTGTCGTCTCGCCGCCGCCAGCCGGGCCGGCCGCGCTGGCTCACCGGGGGGCGGCGGGCTCCTGGATCAGCCCGTAGCCGATCGCCTCCTCCACCGTGAGGTACCGCCCGCGCCTGGCGTCGGCGCGGATCTCGTCCACCTCGCGGCCGGTGACGTTGGCCAGCAGCAGGTAGAGCGCATCCAGCATCACACGGACCTGTTCCTCGCAGGAGCTGAGCGAGGTCGCGCTGCCCTGGAAGCCCAGGCGTGGCTCCGACAGCACCAGCATCGCGTTCGGGTAGGCGCGCCGCTCGGCCGCCGCTGCGAGGACCCCCAGCGCCGGGCCGCTGACCTGACCGCCCGCATACGCGCGGACCGGGACGCGCATGACATCCAGCACCCCGATGACCGTCAGCGCGGCGCCCAGCTGGGCGGTCAGGCCCTGTATCTCCAGCCGGACCGGCTCATTGCGCTCGGCATCCAGGGTGAGCAGCTGCGCGCACAGGCTGGTCGCGGCCTCTTCATCGAGCTCGCCGTGCGCGAGCACGATCCGCCGCTCGAACAAGCGCTCGTAGACCTGGCCCGGCCAGCGTGACCGGTCGGGCCACAGCTGAGCGGGCGTGACCTCCGGCGCCGGAGCAGGCCGCGGCGGAACGGCCGGCCGCGGGGAACCCGGCCCCGGCACCTCCGGGGGGATGCCGGGAAAGGGCGGGACCTCCGGCGGCGGGAGCGAACTAGCTGCTGACAGGACCATGGCCACGTGCATCCCTTCGCCGCGCGGTCGGCGCGGAGTCATCCAGCCGCCAGGTGATTCGGCAGCCGATCGCGGCGGCGTAGCGCTCCAGCGTCGATGCGCGCGCATCCGCCTCGCCCGCCTCGAGCCTGGCCACCGCCGACTGCGAGGTGCCCATGCGCGCCGCCACCTCGGTCTGCGACAGGCCGGCGGCCTGTCGCTCTGCGGTCAGATCCGTCACCAGGCGCCGCCGCTCCGCTGCCATGCGGCGCAGCGCCATCTCGCGGAAGCCCGGCAGCAGCGGGAGTGGCTCGTCCGCGTCATCAACAGGGCCGGCCGCCGGGCCCGGGCCGGGCTCCTCATCGGTCATACATCAGAAGGTATCTCATTTTCGATATAGCCGGGGCTTGGTGCTCTGCTTCCGGCGACAGCAGCAGAGCGTCATCGATGTCGTCACAGCGACAGCAATGCGCCATCGATGTCGCTCGTCGGCCCGCACGCCGGCCGCGGCAGGCGCTGGGGCCGGAAGGCGGCCGGCGCCGTCGGCCAAGTGGGCGTGTTCAGTGGCCGGGCCTGGAGATGCGCGATAACGTCGCCTCACAAACCCAGGAGAGCGCATGGAACAGCACCCGGTGCTCGCCGTCCGAGGCGAGGCAGTCGTTGAGGTTGATCCTGAGATAGCGCGCATCGAAGTGAGCGTGGCAGCCGTTG
>Ga0335075_10000546_pt1 | contig 65370 bp, 61 predicted proteins | sample Lox_Sample_24_FD_206723 | JGI IMG/M metagenome (GOLD analysis project Ga0335075, IMG submission 206723) | Soil microbial communities from Loxahatchee National Wildlife Refuge, Florida, United States - Lox_Sample_2.4 | ecosystem: Environmental > Terrestrial > Soil > Wetlands | place: USA...
GCGACGACGTCGAGCCTCTGACCTGGTCGACGTTGACGACCAGCTGGTCGACGCCCGACTCGTTGCCCGACGACGCCCTCCCGCCGGCGACGCAGATGGCGCGCGCCGCGACGGCTCCGCCGCGGGCGAGCGCGCCGCCGGAACCCGCGCCATCCGCGGACGAATCGGGTGCCGACGGAGAGGCGGGCGCCGCCGCCCCCGAGCCGGCCCCGAAGCCGGACACGGGCGAAGCCGAGCAGCGGCGCGCGGCGGCGGCCGAGGCGCGGGAATTCGCGCGGCGCAGTTATGCGGATCTCGTGCCGGCCGCACGCCGGGAGCAGCAGGAATTCGTCGGGCTCGCGAACGATATCGTCGATAGCGTGAATGAAAGTTTCCAGCGCTCGTCGGCGACGCTGCTGTCCGCGCACGACAACGAGCTCGAAACGCTGCGCCGCGCCGCCGATCGCACTGAAGACGCCATCGACAGCTCGGCGAGCTTCGCGCAGCTGCAGCTCGAAGAAGCCAGCCTCGCCGCCGGTCTCGCGATCGAAGCCGCCGGCCGCCGCGCGTATGGGCTGATCAACGCGGACGACCGCACGGCCGCGAACCGGATCGCGACGGTGGTCCGCGGGCTCGTCTCGGGGCACGAGGGCGCGTACAACACCGCGCTCGGCTCGCTGTCGGACGCCTTTGCACTCGCAATCGCCAATCTCAACATCTTCCGCGACGGGCGCACGACCGAGTTCGCGACGAGCCGCGGCGCCAACGACGAACGGGCGCGCAACGAAGCGTTGCAGAACCGCATACCGCGCTGGGTGGAGCAGGAGGCGACGCGACTCGGCGACCGCGTGACGCGCAAACGCACCGCGTGGGAATCCGCGAAGACGTCCACCACGTGCAGCCTTACTTGCGGTTACACCGATGCCCTCAACACGCGCCGCGTCGACCTCAACACGCAGGGGCGGCAGCAGGTCGCGCGGACGCTGGCGCAGGCCCGGCGCTCGCTGCGCGAACAGAGCGGCGAGGGTCGGCGCACGATCGAGCAGCGGCGCCAGTCGTACGTCGCGCAGGTCCGCGCGCAACACAACGCGGCGCAGACGCGGTTCACCGCGCAAACGCGGGCGGCGCTCGGCGGCGTGCGGCAGGAAGCGCAGAGCGCGGTGTCCGGCGTGCAGGCGGCGGCGCGCGCGTCGCAGCCGGATTTCTCGCGCAACGTCGATCAGTTCGCCGCGACGCTGCGGCGGGCGGCGGCCGGCGGCGCGGCGCCGTTGCGACAGACCGCGCTCGGCAGCGCCGGCGTGCTGCAGTCCACGCGCCGAACGCACGCGATGCTCGACGAGCGCCTGCGCGGAAATCTGGCGCGCGCCCGCGCGGGTCTCGAGCAGCGCGGGGAACAGAACGAGAGCGCCAGCACGGAGGCGCTCGCGGAGTTCGACGACACGTTGAACACGCTGTCCGGCGACGCCGAGGGCACCTTCACGGCGACCGACGAGCGGCTCGTCCAGGCATTCGGCGGGCTGAGTGATTCGGTGACGCAGGCCGCGAGCGAATGGGCGCGGCCGCTCGCCGCGCGCATGGCGGCCGACATCGCGGCGCAGGCCGCGCAGGCGGCGACGGCGCTCATCCAGCTGAACAACGGTGGCCGGCCCGTCGAAGACACGACACGAGTCCCGGAGCCGACGCCGCCCGCGCCGCCGACACCGGCCGCGCACGATTGCCGCTGCCCGGCACCCGCCACCACGCCGACGCCCGCGGGCACGCCGGCGCCCACCGAAGATCCGCCGGGGCTCATCCGCGAATCGGCCACCGAGATCGGCGAGGTCGCGCGCCGCCACAACCCGCGGCAATTCTTCGATCGCCAGATCACGGACACGCGGCACGGCGTCGACAGCAATCTCGGCAAACGCACCACCGACGTGACGGCGGGCTTCAGCGGCGGCTTCCTGGGCACCGTCGACGAGGCGAAGGTGGTGGGGGCCTTGCGCGGCCTGACCGAAATCCGCGGCAACGCGCTGAAGGATCCCGTCTACCCGCAGGGCTCGGGCGGCCGCGACCTCGTCGACGATCTCCTCGACAACCTGGACTACGGCACGAACGACTACAACGCGGCGATGGCCTATCTATCGGGCAACGCCATCGAAGGCGCGCGGCTCGAGCTGATCGAGGCGAACGGCATCGTCAGCGACGACGAGGCGCGCATGGAAGCGGCGATGCGCGCGCTCTCGCCCGAGCAGCTCGCGTCGATGCGGGCGCTGCATCCGGACACGCTGCGTGACACCCGCGCCGTGCTGAGCGGCACGGATCTCGACGTGTTCAACGCGGTGGCCGACGGCAACTACGCGCTCGCCGACGCGTATCACATGCGCGACGAAGTCGACGAGGCGCGCCGCAACGGCGACATCGACGCGACCGCGACGGCGCTGACGACCTGGACGGCGGGCGCCGAAGAAGGCACCTGGGGCGATCAACCCGTGACGCCCGACGAGCGCCGCGCCGCGGTGGTCGCGGCATTGGCGGGAATCCTGCCGCCCTCGGTCACCGAGCCGGCGGCCGTGGCCGCGGTGACCGGCGAGATGTCGGAGGCGGAGCGCGCCGCCGCGATCGCGACGGCGCGCAACGAGGCGCGCGTCATCGCCTACGTCACGCGCGACATCGACGTCTACGTCGGTGGCGGAGAAGGCGGCGGCGAATACATCACGATGCGCATGGAAGGCGCGAGCCGCGACCTCGCCGAGTCGTTGATCCGGCACGGCGATGGCAGCGTCGAGGCGCGCGCGGCGCGCATCGGTTTCGAGATCCAGCGCAGCGGCGATCCGAGTGCGCTCAATCTGGACCGGGCGACGTTCGACGCGGGTTTCTCCGGAGATCTCGCGCACGCTTCCGAAGAGGAGCGCGAAGCTCATCGGCGCGCCGCGGAGGATCGCGCGCGAGTGGTGATGCTCGCCGCGGAGCGGTATGCCGGCGCCGATCCGCCGCCAGAAGGCTGGACGCCCGGCGGCGACGACCCGACGCACCAGCCGGGCGCCGCGATGCGCGAGACGCGGGTCATGAACGCCCGCGACCGGCTGATCAGACGCCTGGAGGCGCGTTTCGGCAGCGACACCGTCGGCGCGCAACTGGCTGCCGGCCTGCTCACCGATGCACGCCCGAGCCCGGCGACCTGCGCGCTCGCGATGCGGCACGCGATGTACTCGCACATCGGCACGAATGAAGAGCTGATCTTCCGGTTCACCGAACGCATGAACCGCGACGAAGTCGCGGCGATGCGCACGGAGTTCGCACATCAGACCGGTGGCGATTCGCTCGACGCGGAACTCGGCGTCTACGGCGAAGGCGGCACGTTCACGGAGCTCTCGGGCGACGACCGGCTGCGCATGGAGCGCGCGATGCTCGGCGTCGCGCGCAACGACCGCGAGCGACTCGAAGTGGCCGCGTTCGCGATCGCCCAGCAGCGCTGGGAGGCCGGCGACGATGGCGCCGCGTACGCCGACGGCACGCTGGCCGACCAGGCGATGACCGGCGCGTCGGCGCGGCTCGAGGCGCTCGGCGGCGGACCGATCGCGATCTCGCGCCGCGGCGAGCTGCTGCTCTCGCTGCCCAACTTCGACGCGCGCGGCAACTACACCGGCGCCGATCACGACGAGTTCCTGCGCACCACCGGGATGGCGCAGGACATCGCGCACAACTACGCGGCGCGCATCGACGCGTTCGCGGACATCTTCACGACCGGCATCGCGATCCTCGGCGCGATCGCCGCCGCGGCGATAACGGTTGCCACGGGCGGTGCCGCGCTGCCGCTGATCGCGATGGCGGTGGCGACGGGTCTCGCCTCGATGTCGGCCAACTACGCGATCAAGGGCGGACGTTACGGCTGGGAGCAGGCGGGCATCGATCTCGCGATGACGGCCGTGCAGGCCGTCACCGCCGGCGTCGGCGCGCAGCTCGGCGCGGCGGCGCAGATCGCGTCGAAGGGCGCGACCGCCGTGAGCCAGGCGACGCGGACGCTGATGGCGCTGTCGCGCATCTTCACCGAGAGCCCGGTGATGAACGCCATCATCATCGGCGCGATCACCGGCTCGATCAGCGGCCTCGGGTCCGCCGCGCTCGACGAAAGCACGTGGGACGGCAAGGATCCCGTGGGATCCTTGTTAGGTGGCCTGCTGCGCGGCGCGCTGGCGGGTGCGGCGACGTCGGCGTTCACCAGCACGATCGAGAACATCGGCGAAGTCGGCAAGACCGTCGGCGACCGGCTGAACCACATGACCGCGGAGGGTGGCGTGCGCGCCGCGCTGCGGAACATCGTGATGCGCGGCGGCGCGCGGGCGTTGCTGGCCGGCGGCGGCGGCATGATCGGCCGCTCCACCGAGCTGCTTTTCGACTCGGCGACCGGGCGATTCCGCGGCGACGCCGGCGATGCGTTGCACGAGATCGGCGCGGCGGGTTTGCATTCCGCTGTGCAGGGTTTCGGCGAAGGCGCGGCGGAAGCCGTCGGCGGGCGGTTCCACAACGCCACGTTGCGCCGGCACGAAGCCGACATCGCGCGCGAGCGCGCCAGCATGGGCATGCCCGATCTCGATGCGGAGACGCTGCGCGCCGCCGCGCACGATCTCATGTTCATGAACCAGATCGGCGAGAGCGGGGCGCTCGCCGCGGCGATCCGCCTCGATCACGTCGCGGCGAACGGCGGCATGGAGCCCGCGCGGCTGCCGCCGGGCGTGCCGCGCACGGCGCGTCCGCCGCTGACCCCGGAAGAGGGCGGCGAGCCGCGGCGGTCCCGTGCGCCGCATGCCGACGAGCCCGAAGCGGCGGCGCCTCGCCCTGGCGGCGGAAGCGATGAAGAAGCGGCGGCTGCGCGCCGGTCGGGTGGGGGTGGCGGTGATGACGAGGGTCCGCCGCGCGTTCCGGCCGGCGGTGGAGACGGCGGCGACGATGACCGCCTCTTCCCGCGGCTCACGGAGCGCGAGGTCAATCGCGCGGTCGACGACGCCGAGTCCGCGCTGATGATGCGCATCGGCGCCGAACAGCCCGGGGCGGAGACGCGTCCGGCGCCCGTGCCGGCGGATCGAGAGGCAACGCTCGCGCAGCGCCAGCTCGGTGGCGTGCTGGCCGACGAGGCCGATGCGTTGTCGCGGCGTTCGTCGTCGCTGCGTGGCGAAGCGGACGATCTCGAGACCCGAGCGCGCCACGAAGAGACCATCGGCAAACCCGAACGCGCCGAGCGCATGCGCGCACGCGCCGCCGGACTGCGGGAGGACGCAGCGCAGCTCGAGACGCGGGCCGGCGCACGGCGCGCGGAGGCCGAGGAATACCTGAGTGGCCGGCGTTCGGCGACCGCCCATCTGCCCGGCGCGGAAGACATCGACGTGATGTTCGACAACCTGACCAGCGAGTCGCCGGGGCTGTTGCACATCGGACTCTCGAACGTGGAAGCGCATCCCGAACTGCTGCCGCGCCTCGTGCGCTCGTTGCTTAACGGCGAAGAGGGCACGCGCGTGGTGTTCCGCGTCGAGAGCGAGCGCAGCCGCGAGCTCGTCAGCATCGACGCGCACGGCAACGTGCGGCTGGTGAGCGACGGCTCGGTGCACGTGAACGCCGGCTCGTTCGAACGCGCGATGGAGTTCCTGCTCAACAACTCGCGCGGCCGCGCGCGGCTGTTCAGCTTCGAGGTCGACGAGAGCTGGATCCGCGCGGCGCGCTCGGCGGCGATTCCGGAGGCGGGCACCGCGGATCTCGCGGGTAGACAGCCGCGATTGGTCGACGTGCGCTTCGCGGATGATCAACTCGAGATTCCCCACTCGTTGCTGAACGAGTTCAACCGGATGATTGTGCCGGGCAGCGGGCAGGTGCACGAGTTCGAGGCGGTGCCGGGACGGCGCGGGGGTGGCGGGGGCGAGCCCGAGGAGAATTTCGGGACGGCGGACCAGGCAGCGGCGGGCATTCGGGGATCGCGTTTGTCCGGCGATGCGGCAATCGCGCCTGGCATGTCACGCGCAACGTCGAACGGCGTGCGAAACACGGCGGAGGCACTGGGCGCGCCGGGCGGTGCGCTGGAAGGGCGCTTGCGGATGGCGGGGATCGAGGATCAACACGACCGGTTCGTGATCTCCGGCCGCACGCCCGACGAGCCGGACATTCCGGTGCGCATCATCGTCGAGCGGGAGTTGCCGCGTGTCCGGGGCGAGATGCAGGCCGCGCGTTACGACGCCGACCCCGACGTCCCCGGCGGATTCATCATCCGCGTGTCCGAAGGAACGCCGGCCTCCGAAGTCGGGCGTGCGCTGGCGCACGAGGTGCGCGAACTGCGCAATCTGACGCCAGCGAACGCCGCCATGCCCGATGCGCTGGGGGCGGGAGGAAAAGGCGGTCGCCTGTCGCCACACGACGAAGGGCGACTGGGCGAGATCGAGTTCATGGCGCACCAGCTTGCGACGCTGGATCCTGCGGATTCCAGGAGCGCTGCAACTCGCCGCCGGATCATGGATGAGGCACAACGACTCGTCGATCATCTGGGATTGTTAGGAGAGTCGGCGGCCGCTGCGCGGCGTTTGGGCGCGGTCCGTGGCGCGCTCGGTGAAGACACGTCGATCCGCGCGTTGCTCGATGACGCGGTACGGACGGCGGGCAGCAATCCTTTCCTCGAGAAACCCGGAGAAACGATAGACGACAATCTGGCCCTGCTCGGGCGTCGGCTCGAGCACGCTCGTTCCCTCGGCGATCAGGGGGCGGAGCTGCGGTTCCGCGAGCAGCTCATCCTCGATCAGGCGATCGAGCTGGTCATGAGCGAGGGACTGGTCACCACGTACCGCGGCAAGGCTGGGCCCTCGTTCGACGGAAACGAGATCGCGAGGCTGCGCGCGGGAATGCCGGGAGCAATGCGCGACCTTTTCGATCGCGCCATCAGGACCGCCGCGACCCGCCCGCCCTATGTCGACAACGATCGGCGTCCGTCTCCCGGTTACGAAGCACGCTTCCTGTCCGAAGACGTTGCGCATGCCGCGTCGGCCCTGCCGGACGACCTGGTGATCGAGGTCGGTCGGAGACCGTCGGAGATGCGCAGCATGCGCGTGGAAGAGGCGATCGCAGGGCGGCTGAGACTGCTCGAGGCTCGCAGCCTCCTGCAGATGGAGCTCGATCAGCCTGGAAACGATTCCGCCCGGATCCGCGATCTGCAGAAGCGGATCGGCAGGAACATCGCGGCAACGAATTTGCTGTCCGAGGCGCTTGGCGTCGCTGCAGGGCGGCAATTCGTCGCGAACGATCCCGTGCTGCGCACCGGCACGATCATCGACCTGCCGTTCAGCGGGTCGGGTGTTCCGGACATCCTGGTGGAACTGCCCGGTCCGCGTTACGTCCTGGTCGAGTGCAAGGGCGGTGTCGCGGATCTCGGCACCCGCAAGAGCGTGGACGGACGCTTCCGTGTTTCGCAAGGAAGGCGCGAGTACGTGGAGAGTCTCGCCCACGCCATGATCGCGAAGGGTGGGCGAACGGGCACGGCCGGGGCCGCGTTGCTCGCTCAGGTCACGAGCGACGTCGATCTTCCTTACTATCTCGTGCGGCAGCCCTTCGACATCGATGGTGCACCGACGACGCCGCAGGTCTCGGAATTCGATACACGCAGGAGATGAACCCCTCGATGAACGACAACGGCCCCTGGCTCGAACTACAGCGTCGTCGCGCCGCCGTCCTGTCGCGCCGCCCGCTGCCGGGTGACGCGCGCGAACTCGCGAACCGCGCGTTCGAGGCTGCCGTCGTGTCGATCGAGTCCGGGCAACTCGCGGATGCGCGTTTCGCACTCGCCGAAGGCGCGGCAACACTGTCTGCCGGCCTCATGCTCGCGGCGACCGAGGCCGACGACTCCGCCAAGGCTGAAGTCCGTTGGCCAGACGGCATGTCGCGGCTGTTTCTTCCCAGTGAACCGCCGAATCCCTCGGAGTGGTGGAGAGCGTTGGCCTGCGCGTTGGTCGTGCGCGATGCCGCGGCATTGGAGATCTTGTGCGAGACCACGAACCTGAACGCGTTGGGCGCGCCGGCCGGCAATTTCGACGACTTCTGGTTGCCGCTGTGCGTGATCGCGTCGGCGCTGGTCCGCGGTGAACGCATCGCGCCGGAAGATTTCTCGCGCGTCGAAGGACTGTTCGATGTCGAGGGAGAGCGGCTCGGCGACGAGGCCGTCATCGATTCGCAGATCGCGCCCTTGCTGCCCATGATGCGGGCGTTGTCCTCCGGTACCGGATTCGACGCTGCGCTGCGCAACGCCGTCGCGCGTCACCGGGCATACTTCGACTCGACGCCGGATGCCTATCCACCCTATCGCGCGCTGTCACTCGAAGCGCTGGGTCTCGCGGCGCTGGCGCGCGATCTCGGCGTGTCCTTCGATGCGGGCATTTTCCCGGAAGAGCTGCTGGAAGTCCGGGACCGGCCGACGCTGACCACCACGCTGGTCTACGCGCCGCGCTACGCCGAACACGCGGAAGATGTCACCGGCTTCCTGGATCTGCGCGGTTACCCGCGGGGCCGGCGGAATCACTCGCTCATCCGGCGCGGCGCCGACCTGATCGCGCACTACGAACTCTCCGGCCGCCCCGGCGTGTCGCACGCGCGCGCCGAGTTCCAGCTGGCCGGCGGCGGACCGCCGTTGCCGCTGGTTGCGCTCGATCCGGGCGAGCGGCTGTTGCTCGCCGAGCTGCATGGACGTGATACGGCTGGCGTGCCGTCGGCGATCGAGTTCGTCGAACAGGTTCTCGCCGCGATTCCGCCGGACGCGGATGCGATCCCTGTCGAGGCGTTCGTGAACGTCCGCGGGCGCGAGATGTACGAGCGCGAGCCCGGGCGATTCCGTCGCGATCGGCTGCAGGCCTATCTACGAGGTTTGACGGGCGGCGCTCGTTCCGCCGGGCCCGACAAGGATGTCCTCACTTCTATCGCGCTGATCCGGGCGCAGGTCGAACCGCTGATCGAAGCGCTGTGCCGCCTGCGCGACCCGCAGACGATCGAAAACGTCCGGCCGCGCGACACGGACTACGATCGCGTGTTCACCGACAAGACAGTCGCCGCCGCGGCGAAAGCCGCCTACGCCGCCGAGTGGGTGACGCCCGAACGCATCGGCGCGCCGCGATCGGAGCTCAGCGAGCTGCGCATTCACGTGAGCCCCGCCGGCATGCTGGCCACCGACAACGAGCTGTTGCGCCACTTCCCCGGCGGCTACCGCGCGCTGGCGCCGGCACTGAACCCGCGCGTCGTCTGGGTTGCCTGGAAATTCACGCATCCCGGCGAAACCACCGGCGGCCTGTCCTTCGACGGCCTCGCCTGGATCGACGACCACTGGGCCTGGTTCCCCAAGCCCTACCGCGTGTTGTCCGGCATCCCGGCGCCGTAGCGCCCGCGATCGATCCCGTATTTCTTCAGCAGCTTGCCGAACGCGCGCCGTTCCTTGCCGCAGCTGCGCGCGGCCTGCGAGACGTTGCCGCCGAAGCGCTGCATCGCGTCGAGTAGATAGGCGCGCTCGAATTCGCCGATGGCCTGCGCCTTGGCGCGCCCGAAGTCGGCGATCTCGAACTCGCCGGTGTCCTCGGGCAGGGCGTCGGGCGTTTCCTCGGCCGGCAGCGTCATGCGCCGCGCGCTCGAGGAGTGGAAGCTGTAGGCGCGCACGCGGATCACGTCGTCGTCGCTCAAGAGGTATTCCCGGTGCAGCACGTTCTCGAGCTCGCGCACGTTGCCGGGCCAGTCGTGGCGACCGAGCGCGTCGAACGACGCGGCGTCGAGCCGCTTGTTGTCGCGGTACAGCGCGCCCAACTTGCGCAGGAAATGATCGGACAGCAACGCGAGATCGCCGACGCGCTCGCGCAGCGGCGGCAGGTCGACGTCCATCAATCGCAGGCGGAACAGCAGGTCGGCGCGGAACGAGCCGGCGCGCACGAGATCGGAGAGATTCACGTTGCTCGCGGCGATGATGCGCACGCGCGCCTGCTGCTGCTGGCGGCCGCCGACGGGGCGGAACGTGCCGTCCTGCAGGAACCGCAGCATCGCGACCTGCGCGCGCGGCGACAGCGCCTCCACTTCGTCGAGGAACAGCGTGCCGCCCTCGGCGTCGGCGATCAGTCCGGCCGTGGCTTCGCGCGCATCGGTGTACGCGCCGCGCGCGTGGCCGAACAACTCGTTCTCGACGAGCTGGTCCGGCAGCGCGCCGCAGTTGACGGGGATGAACGGGAAATTCCGCCGCGCGCCTAGATAGTGGATGGCGCGGGCGGCCAGCTCCTTGCCGGTGCCGGTTTCGCCCTGGATGAGGACGGTGGCGTCACTGCGCGCCACGCGCTGGATCAGTTGCAACGCGTCGCGAAAGGCGCGCGATGCACCAATCAGGTTCAGGTTGCTCAGGTCCTCTGGCATGACGCGAATCCGTTTCCATTCGTTCGCTGTTTCGACCGAGCTTATGTTCGGGCTCGTGACGGTTGCAAGAACGTCGCGCCGATCCGGAGTTTCAAAGTGAGAGATTTTTCCGCAAGTCGCCGCAGCGCGACATCATGACGATCTCGTCATGAACTGATCACGATTTGATCAGTGTCGGTCCTCAGGCCGACCCCGAGGCGGGCGCACGCCGCTCGCGCACCCACAGCGGCAACGTGATCAGGAATCCCGACAGCGACAGCAGGCCGAAGAACCACAACATGCCGTCGTACCCGGCCGGGTTGGCCGCGCTCGCGCCGTTGACGTCGTTGAGCCGGCCAGCGATGACGTTCGCCGCGGTCATGCCGATGTTCTCGAGCATGGTCATCAATCCATACGCGGTGCCGAGCTGCGCCGGCTCGACGTACTTCGCGACGGCCGGCCACAGCACCGCGGGCACCAGCGAGAACGCGATACCGAGCAGCGCGGTGGGCAGCCACAACGCCTGCGAGCTCTCCGCCAACACCAGGAAACTCAGCGGCAGCAGCAGCGAACCGACGACCATCAGCAGCGCGTGTTTGCCGATGCGATCGACCAGCAGGCCGAACAGCGGCGTCGCGAACACCGCGGCAAGGAACACGTAGCTGTTCAGCGTGCTCGACTCCTCGAGCGTGAGGCCGTGCGCATGCTGGAAGTACTTGATCGAGAACGTGCTGCGGAACGCGAAGATCACCGAGTAGAACGCGACGCACAACGCGACCACGTACCAGTAGTCGGCGCGGAAGCGCACGAGGCTGCGCCAGTCGAACCGCTCGGCGGGCGGCGCGACGGTCAGCGTACCGCGTGCTGCTTCGCGGCGGTCGACGACGAAGTAGACCAGCGCGCCGGCGAAGCAGGCCGCCGCGAACCCGACCGCCAGCCACAGCGGCGGCTGCCAGCCCTGCGCGTACAGGTCGCTGGCGAACGAAGGCGACCGATCCGCGAGATACGAGCCCAGCCGCGACACGCTGACGTTGATCGCCAGGAACAGCGCGAACCAGCGGCCGACGAACCACTGCGCCAGCGCCACCAGCCCCGCGACGATCATCGTCTCAGCGCCGATGCCGAACAGCAGCCGGCCGATCGCCATGACGACGAACTGCTCGCCCAGCGCGGTGACGACCGCGCCGACCAGGCACATCGCCGTGGTCGCGACCATGATGGCCCGTGCGCTGAAGCGGTCCACCAGGATGCCGCCGACCAGCACCAGGAAAACGTTGGGCAGGCTGTAGATGGCATTCAGCGTGCCGATCTGCGTGTCGCTGAAGCCGAGCTGGCGCGACAGCAGGTCGGCGACCGGGCCGATGCTGTCGTAGACGTAGTAGTTGCCGATGCTCGCCAGCGACACGCCGATGAGCATCACGACTTGTGCGGCGATCGACGGGCGGGCGGCGGAGGTCGGCGTCATGCCGCGAGTCTAATCGATCGACTTGCTAGTCGATGGCGAGCGTGACCTTGCCGCGCGCGTGTCCTTCCTCCACGTACGCCACCGCCGCGGCCGCATCGGCCAGCTCGTACGACCTGTCGAGCACGGGCTTCAGCTTGCCGGCGGCCAGCAGGTCACGGAGATACGCGAGATCGGCCGGGTTCAGCTCGGCCAGCATCATCGAGAACGACGGATCGACGAACGGATCGTAGATCGCGGCCTTCAATCCCTTCGACAGCGGCCCGATCCAGTTGCCGTCGCTGGGACCGCCGACCATCACGTAGATGCCGTCGGGCGTCAGCACGTGGCGGTACTCGGTGAGGTCGCGGTTGCCGACGGTGTCGATGATCACGTCGTAACGCTCCGGCCGCTGCACGAAATCCTCGGTCTTGTAGTCGACGACGAGATCCGCGCCGAGCCCGCGCACCATCTCCACGTTGCGCGTGCTGCACACGCCGGTGACGGTGGCGCCGAGATGTTTGGCGATTTGAACGGCGAACGTGCCGACGCCGCCCGACGCGCCGTTGACGAGCACCTTCTGCCCGGCCTTCACCTTGCCCTTGTCGCGCAACGCCTGCAGTGCGGTGACGGCGGCGATGGGCACCGCCGCGGCCTGTTCGAACGACAGGTTCTCCGGCTTCAGCACGATGTTCCGCGCGGCGCGAACGACCAGATACTCGGCGAACGCGCCGCTGCGGCCGCCGAACACGGCGTCGCCGGGCTTGAAGGTCTTCACGTCCGCGCCGACCGCCTCGACGACGCCGGCGAAGTCGACGCCGAAGCTCGGGTCCTTCGGCCGGCCCATGCCGGCGCCAAGCCGCATGATGTATGGCGTGCCGTGCATGTAATGGAAGTCGAGCGGGTTCACGCCGGCGGCGCGCACGTGCACCAGCACCTCGTCGGCAGCCGGCACCGGCTTCGCGACGCGCTCGAGCTTCAGCACCTCGGGGCCGCCGTAGCAGCGGTACGCGATGGCGTTCATCGACGCCGCGCCCGACACTGGCGCCGCGCCGGCCTCACAAGGCGCGTCGTGGCTGAGGAAGAACGCGAACACGCCCGCGGCCACGATCAGCACCAGCAGGATGATCCGGGAAATCTTGAGTTTTCGTGCCATGTGTCCAACCATGCGCGCACCGCGCGTCGCTTGCCAGGGGATCCCGATGTCTCGACTCTCGTCAGCTCTCGTCCGGCTGTCCGCCGCCCTCGTCTTTGCCGCAACCCAGGCCTTCGCCGCGCCCGCGGACGACCTCGCGCACGCGCGCCGCGTGCTCGCGAAGGCCATCCTCTTCGACGGCCACAACGACCTGCCGTGGGCCATCCGCACGGACAAGGACCATCCGAACGACGTCGTCGGCTACGACCTGCGCAAGACCGCGCCGGGCCAGACCGACATCGCCCGCCTGCGCGCCGGCGGAGTCTCGGCCCAATTCTGGTCCGTCTACATCCCCGGCGAGATGAAAGATCATTTAGCCGCGACGCAGCTCGAGCAGATCGACCTGATGCGCCGCGTGATCGCCCGCTACCCGGACGTGTTCCAGCTCGCCGCCACCGCCAGTGATATACGGACGGCGAAGAAAAACGGGCGCATCGGCTCGATGCTCGGCATCGAGGGCGGCCATGCCATCGAGAACTCCCTCGGCGCGCTGCGGGCGTATTACGACCTCGGCGTGCGCTACATGACGTTGACGCACAATTCGACGCTCGACTGGGCGGACTCCGCGGCCGACGTGCCCACGCACCACGGCCTGACGCCGTTCGGCGAGCAGGTGGTGGGGGAGATGAACCGCCTCGGCATGTTGGTGGATCTCTCGCACACGTCGGCGGAGACCATGGACGACGCGCTGCGCGTGTCGAAGGCGCCGGTGATCTGGTCGCATTCGTCGGCGCGCGCGGTCTGCGACGTGCCGCGCAACATCCCCGACGAGATCCTGAAACGCGTGCCGGCGAATGGCGGCGTGGTGATGGTCACGTTCGTCGCCGGGTTCACGGACCCGGACGTCGCGAAGGTGATGCAGCCGAAGATCGAGGAGTACAACCGCCGCTCGAAGGCGTTGAACACGGAGGCCGAGCGCGAGGCGCTGCGCGTCTCGCTGTTCGAGGGCGTCAAACTACCCGTGACGACGATCGCGAAGGTCGCGGACCAGGTCGACTACGTGCGCAAGGTCGCCGGCGTCGATCACGTCGGCCTCGGCGGTGATTTCGACGGCAACACCGAGTGGCCGGAAGGGTTGTCCGACGTCTCGATGTATCCGAACCTGTTCGCCGAGCTGATCCGCCGCGGCTGGAGCGATGCGGACCTGGCGAAGCTCGCCGGCGAGAACGTGCTCCGCGCGCTGGAACGCGCGGAGCAGGTTTCGAAAGAGCTGAGTCGTTAGGCCGGCGCCCGCGCCGGCAACACGCGCGGATTCCGCAACACCGCCGCGCTGATCAGCGACACCAGCAGCCCCACCGGGAACATCTCGACGAACGTCATCGGGATGCGCACCAGCGGCTTCGCGTACATCGTCGCGAAGTCCTTCGCCTCCGCGGTGGCCTTCGCGATCTGCTCGGGCGTGCCGCCGTGGTTCTTCACGCTGTCGATCATCGCGTTCGAATACATCGCGATGAAGTCGACGGGGGCGAACGCCATGCAGATCTCCCAGGCGATCACGTAGATCACGCAGGCCACCGCGCTGATCGCGAGGCCGACGCCGAACGCCGCGCCGAATTTCACGACGCCGCCCTTGAACCGGTCGCGGTACTGCTTGATGCCGAGGAACACGCTGGTCAGTGCCACGAGCATCGTCAGGTAGCCGATCAGCATCCCGCCCAGCGGGTCGCCGGGGTTCTGCGGATCGGCGGTGAACATCCGCCACGTCATCGGCGCGGCGACGATGAGGCCGCCGATCAGTCCATATCGCAGGATCAAGGGAAGCATGGGACACCTTCTTCGTTGGAATGGAGTCGCATCAATGTCCGCGCGGCGTGGCCCGGGCAATCGTATGAAAGGGTGATTCGGGCGAAATCGTCACGTCGGCGCGGCCCGGGCCTAGCGAATCAGCCCCAATTCCCGCGCCCGCGAGATCGCCGCCGTCCGCCGCCCTACCTGCAGCTTCTCGAACAGCTTCGCGACGTGCGTCTTCACGGTATTCGGCGACACCGCCAGCTGGTTCGCGATCTCCTTGTTCGACCGCCCGCCCGCCAGCAGCTCGAGCACTTCGCGTTCCCGGTCGCTGATGCCCAGCGATTCGAACGCCTGCACGTTGACCTCGAACGGCGCCGGCGGCGCGCGCCGGAACAGCCGCGCGCCGGCCCACACGCCCAGCGCCAGGAACGCGACCCCGATCAGCGCCGCGTACACCTGGAATGGATACGCGCGCACGAGGTACTGGTACTCGAGCCACTGCAGCCCCACGGCGCCGAGCGCCAGCAGGGCGCCGTAGACGAGGACGGTGCGCACCACGGAATTCATGGACGAAGTATGAGCGCTCTCCTACAGTCGCGCACGGAGTCCGGACCTGACGGGAACGCGGACCGGCTCACTACCATGGCCGGTGTTGGGCGTCGTCGCGCACCCGCGCGAACAACAAACAATCGGCACGACTCCCGCTGCGAAGGAGTTCGCCATGTCGATACGTTTTCCGAAGATCGTTTCCCTTGGCGTCGCGTCGGTCGTCGCGGTGTCCGCGTTCGTCGCGTGCACGGCGTGCACGTCGGTCGGTCCCACGCGCGTGGGACCCGTGGCATCGCCGGAGTCGAGCATCGGCGCATCGCCGACGCTGCCCGAGCCGAACAAGAAGCTGATCCCGACCGTGCAGATCGCGCCGGCCATCGGCTGGCCGCTGCAGGGCAAGCCGACCGCCGCGCCCGGTGTCGCCGTGAAGGCGTTCGCGTCGGGGCTCGTGCATCCGCGCTGGCTCACGGTGCTGCCGAACGGCGACGTGCTGGTCGCCGAGTCCAACGCGCCCGTGCGGCCGAAGGATGGCGGCGGCGTGAAGGGCCTGGTGATGAAGCAGGTGATGAAGAAGGCCGGTGCGACGATCCCGTCACCCGACCGCATCACGCTGCTGCGCGACGCCGACGGCGACGGCATCGCCGAGCTGAAGACGGTGTTCCTCGGCGATCTGCATTCGCCGTTCGGCATGGCGCTGATCGGCGAGGACCTGTACGTCGCGAACACCGACGCCATCCTGAAGTTCAGATACGTGCCGGGCGCGACGAAGATCGAGGGCGCCGGCACCAAGCTCACGGACCTGCCCGGCGGCGAGATCAACCATCACTGGACGAAGAACATCATCGCCAGCCGCGACGGCACGAAGCTCTACGCGACGGTGGGTTCGAACAGCAACGTCGCCGAGAACGGCATTGCGGCGGAAGAGGGCCGTGCCGCGATCTGGGAAGTGGACGTCGCGAGCGGACAGAAACGCCTCTTTGCCACCGGCCTGCGCAATCCGAACGGGCTCGCCTGGGAGCCGTCGAGTGGCGCGTTGTGGACCGTCGCGAACGAACGCGACGAGCTCGGCAACGACCTCGTGCCTGACTACCTGACCTCCGTGCAGGACGGCGCGTTCTACGGCTGGCCCTACAGCTACTACGGCCAACACGTCGACGCGCGCGTGTCGCCGCCGCGGCCCGAGCTCGTGGCGAAGGCGATCGCGCCCGACTATGCGCTGGGCGCACACGTCGCGGCGCTGGGTCTCGCGGCCGCGGAGAAGACCGCGCTGCCGGCGCCGTTCGCCAACGGCATGTTCGTCGGCCTGCACGGCTCGTGGAACCGCAAGCCGCCGGCCGGATACAAGGTGGCGTTCGTGCCGTTCGCCAACGGCAAGCCCTCGGGCCCGCCGGTGGACCTGCTGACCGGCTTCGTCAACGACAACGGCGAGGCGCGCGGCCGGCCGGTGGGCGTGGCGTTCGACGCGGCGGGCGCGCTGCTGGTCGCGGACGACGTCGGCAACGTGGTGTGGCGCGCGACGGCGAAGCCGGCGAAGGCGGTCGCGCAGGCGCAGTGAAATAATCGGCGCGCCGTGCTCAAATCGCGCCTCGTGTCCAACGAGGGGTGGTTCATGAGCATGCGTCGCGCCGTTCTTGCCGGTTCCTGTTTGTTTGCGCTGGTCGCCACCGGCTCCGCGGCCGCCGACGAGGCGCCGAAACCGTGGATGAACACCTCGCTGGAAGCGGACCAGCGCGCCAGCCTCGTCGTCGCGCAGATGACGACCGAGGAGAAGCAGACGCTGGTGTTCGGCTACTTCGGCACCGACGCGCCGTGGAAGAAATACACCATCGCGCCCGAAGCGCTCGAAGGATCCGCCGGCTACGTGCCGGGCATCCCGCGGCTCGGCATCCCGCCGCAGTGGATCGCCGATGCCGGCATCGGCGTCGCTACGCAGGGCGGCGCGAAGCAGAAGCGCGAGCGCACGTCCTTGCCCTCCGGCATGGCCACGGCCGCCACGTGGAACCCGGAGCTCGCGTTCGATGCCGGCGCGATGATCGGCGCCGAGGCGCGCGCGTCCGGCTTCAACGTGTTGCTGGCCGGCGGCGTGAACCTGGTGCGCGAGCCGCGCAATGGCCGCAACTTCGAATACGGCGGTGAAGATCCGCTGCTGGCCGGCATGATCGTCGGGGCGCAGATCCGCGGCATCGAGTCGAACCACATCATCTCGACCGTCAAGCACTACGCGTTGAACGATCAGGAGACGGATCGCAACCAGGTCAACGTCGTGATCGACCGCGCGCAGGCGCGCATGTCCGACCTGCTGGCGTTCCAGATCGCGATCGACCAGTCGAGCCCGGGCTCGGTCATGTGCTCGTACAACAAGGTGTGGGGCGACCACGCCTGCGAGAGCGCCTATCTACTGAGCGACCTCCTGCGCCGCGACTGGGGCTGGCGCGGCTACGTGATGTCCGACTGGGGCGCGACGCACAGCACCGGCAAGGCGGCGAACGCCGGCCTCGACCAGCAGTCCGGCTGGCCGTTCGACGACAAGCCGTACTTCGGCGAGCTGATGCTGAAGGCGGTGCAGTCGGGCGAGGTCGCCGATCGGCGGCTGACCGAGATGGCGCGGCGCATCGTGCGCACGTTGTTCGCCAAGGGCGTCATCGACAACCCGGTGAAGATCGCGGACATCGACTACGCGGCGCATGCCGCGGTGACGCGTGCCGGCGCCGAGCAGGGCGCAGTGCTGCTGAAGAACGACAAGATCCTGCCGCTGACCGCGAAGGCGAAACGCATCGCGGTGATCGGCGGCTGGGCCGACAAGGGCGTGCTGGCCGGCGGCGGTTCGTCGCTGGTGTATCCGATCGGCGGCAACGCGGTGCCGGGCATGGAGCCGAAGGTGTGGCCGGGGCCGATCATGGTCCACCCGTCGTCGCCGCTGAAGGCGATCCAGGCGCTGGCGCCGAAGGCCAGCGTGGAGTTCGCGAGCGGCACCGACCGCGCCGCGGCCGCGGCGCTGGCGAAGCGCAGCGACGTGGTGCTGGTGTTCGCGACGCAATGGAACGGCGAATCGTTCGACTCGCCGTTGACGCTCGAGCACGATCAGGACGCATTGATCGACGCGGTTGCCGCCGCGAACCCGAACACGGTCGTCGTGCTCGAGAGCGGTGGTGCGGTGCTGATGCCGTGGGTCGGCAAGGTGAAGGGCGTGCTCGCCGCGTGGTACCCGGGCACGAGCGGTGGCGAGGCGATCGCGAACGTGCTGTTCGGCCGCGTGAACCCGTCGGGACGTCTGCCGATCACGTTCCCCGCCGATGAATCGCAGCTGCCGCGCAAGGATCTGGTGGAGAAGGACGCGCAGGGTGCGTCGCTGCTGACCGCGACCTACAAGGAAGGTGCGACCGTCGGCTACAAGTGGTACGAGGCTAACAAGCTCACGCCGCTGTTCCCGTTCGGCTTCGGCCTCGGATACACGTCGTTCGCGTATCGCGACCTCGCGGCGCATTCGGAAAAGGACGGTGTCGTCGTGAAGTTCCGCGTCACGAACACCGGCGCGCGTGATGGGTACGCCGTGCCGCAGATCTACATCGCGCCCGCGGCCGGCGGCTGGGAAGGACCGAAGCGGCTCGGCGGCTGGCGCAAGGTGGACATCAAGCGCGGCGCGAAGGCGGATCTCGAGGTGCGCATCGATCCGCGGCTGCTGGCGGTGTTCAAGGACGCCGACAACGCCTGGCACATCGAGGGTGGCAGCTATCGCGTGACGCTCGGCGAGTCCTCGGCCGACGTGAAGCTGGAGACCACGGTGCAGGTGCGGGCGCGGACGTTGCCGTCGGGGTGGAAGGCGGACTGACGCCGGTTGCGGCCGGGCGATGACACGCGTCATCGCCCGTAGTCCCGTCCGCAGTCATACGCATGCCGTGCGGACGGGCGGGAGGCACGCTGGGCGCCTTCGGACAGGAGAGCCGACTTGCGCCACCGCCGTTTCGTATCCGCATTCGCCTCGTGCGTTTTTCCATTGCTGGCCGCCTGCGCGATCACCTCCGAGGGTCTCGGCGTGGACGACCCGCCGCAGGCCGCGCTCGTGCAGTGGCGGGGCTTCGACGCGGTATCGGGTGAGATGGTCGCCTTGCTCCGGGATGGACGGCGCTTCACGGGCCCGTATGTCTGGGTCGCGCCCGGTGTCGGCGCGGATCGCCTGGCGCCGCTGCTCGAAGACTGGGGCGGCGCGCGGCATTGGGCCCACTACGAAGGCGACGTGCTCGCGAGCCTGCGCACCGACGACGGCTCGCGGCTGCGCTGCCGATTCCATCTCGACGAGCCCCAGTCGGGAATGCACGGCGGCGGGGCCGGCCGATGCCAGGCGACGGACGGCCGATCGTGGCCGGCGCGGTTTCCCGCGCGCGAAGAGCGCGAGGTCTCCACGTGACGGGCGCATCGCCCGCCCCCTGTCTACCCTGAAGCGTCAGGCCGGCGACGGCGGCCGGAACGGGTGACGGCGCGCGGCGCTCGACAGGTATTCCCACACTTCGAGGTCCTCGACCGGGTCGAAGTCGTCGTACCACTCGCCGACGGCGAACAGGATCGGCGGCGTCTCGAGGAACACGACGTGATCGGCCTCGGACGCGAGACGGGGAGCCGCCTCCGGCGACACCACGGGCGCGGCGACGGTGACCGACGCCGCGCCGAGCTTGCGCGCCGCGCGAATGGCCGCGAGCATCGTTGCGCCCGTCGCGATGCCGTCGTCGACCAGGACGACGTGCCGGTCCCCGAGCTCGAGCGGCGGAAATCCTTCGCGATACATCCGCTCGCGTTGCCCCGGCATGCCGATCTTGCGGGCGACGAGCACGTCGAGGGGCGCATCGAGCACCTCGGCTACTTCGAAGGCCACGGGCATGCCGCCGCGCGGCAGGCCGAGCACGAGCACCGGCGCCGGCAATCGCAAGGTCGCCACGGCTTCACCGAGCGCGGCGCCGGCGACGCGGCGGTTCGGGAACCGGGCATTGGGGCGGCCACGGGCGCGGTTCTGGGAGCGCATGACGTCGGAAGTTAGATCGGCTCGCGGCGCGATTCATGCGCGGCGCCGCGTAGGGTCGTCCGGGAAGTTACGAATGCGCCGCGCGCCACGGGCTGAGACGCTGCGGGTCCTGCCCCGCGCGAGGTCCGGTCATGGAATTCGTCGACGTCGTTCTCGGCCGTCACGCCGTGCGCAGCTATGCCCCGACGCCCGTGCCCGCCGACCTCATCGCGAAACTGATCGGCCTCGCCGTGCATGCACCGAGCGCGATGAACGGGCAGCCCTGGGCTTTCGCGGTCGCCAACGATCCGCAACGCATCGACGAATATGCGTCGCTCGCCAAGGAATACTATCTCGCGCACGAAGACGTGCCGAACACCGTGCGCGCGGCGATCGAAGCCCGCGACCACAGCATCTTCCACCACGCGCCCGTGCTGGTGCTCGTCCTCGCGAAGTCGGACACCGAGCAGGCGCGCGAGGATTGCTGCCTCGCCGCGCAGACGCTGATGCTGGCCGCGCGCGATGTCGGGCTCGGCAGTTGCTGGGTCGGTTTCGCGCGGCCGTGGCTCAATCGCCCGGAGACGCGCGCGCAGCTGAAATTGCCGCGCGGCTACCGCGTCGTCGCGCCGATCGTCATGGGATATCCCACCGCCTGGCCGCCCGCGCACGGACGCGCGGAACCGGAGATCCGCTGGCTGCGCTGAGCGCGGGCGGCTCCGCGGCGTTTCTCGGGCCGCCTGCCTTCGACACCCCTATATATAAGGTGTCGGCCGGGCCAGCCGGCCACGCACGGACCGCGACGTCGCGCCTCGCCCGCGGATCGGGCGCGCCGCGACGCCCGAAACACTACGAACCCGGACCCGTAGTGTTGCGGATTCGACGCGCCGAGGCGGGCGTGACCATCAGCTCCACCGGTCCGTGGCCGGACATCACAGGAGATCGATCATGAAAGTCGAGCAACTGATGACCCGCGAGGTCAACACCTGCGCGCCCGCCGATACGTTGGAACGCGCCGCCTGCCTGCTCTGGGACGGCGACTGCGGCTGCCTGCCGGTGTGCGCGGACGGCAGCAACCGCGTCGTCGGCATGATCACGGATCGCGACATCTGCATGGCAGCGATGTTCGCCGGCAAACCGCTGAGCGCGCTCGACGTGGCGCACGCGATGTCGAAGCAGGTGGCCGTCTGCCAGGCCGACGACACCCTGGAGACGGCCGAGAAGGTGATGCGTGAGTCGCGCGTGCGCCGCCTGCCGGTCGTCGACGCGCAGGGCGCACTGGTCGGCATCGTTGGCATCGCCGACCTCATCCGCGAAGCCGCGCACGAACGCAAGATCGGCACGCGTTACGTCAGTGACTCGTCAGTGCGCGACACGCTCGCCGCGATCTGCGCGGCCGGGATCGGCAAGCGGCTGGCTGCGTGACGCCACCAGGGCGCGCCATCCGCGCGATCCGGGACGCGGGTAGGTAGTCAACCGCATGCGCGGGCCGGCCGCGGGGTGCACCCTCGCTCCGCGCATGCCCCTCTCGTCCGACAACCTGGTGGCTTACTACTCGCTCAGCGGCAACACGGAACGCGTGGCCCGCGACATCGCGGCGCGACTCGGCGCCGACCTCGAGCAGATCCGCGAACGCGCCAGCCGGCGCGGGTTCGTCGGTCGCTGCCGCGCGGCCATCGACAGTTTCCGCGAGCGGCCCGGCCGCCTCGAGGAGCTCGCGCGTCACGCGCACGATCATGCGCTGACGATCGTCGGCACACCGGTCTGGGCCGGCAAGATGACACCGGCCATCCGCGCCTATCTGGGCCAGCGGCGCGGCCAGCTCGACGACGTGGCGCTCTTCACGACCTCGGGCGGCAGTGCCGGCGCCGCCGTGATCGGCGCGATGGAACGGCTGATCGGGCAGCGCGCCGTCGCCAGCGTCGCGTTCGACGCGCGCGAGCTCGCGGACGGCGAGGCGTACGAGGCGAAGCTCAGGTCGTTCCTGGCGGCGCTGATGAAGCGCGCGCCGCTGCCGGCCCGCGCCAGCGCGCGGTGAGGACATCTACGCGCTGAAAACGGCGCTGCTCTGGAATCCCGCCTTGCGCAGGACGTAGGCGAGCGGGCACACGCTCGTGAACGCGGCCTGGACGAGGTTCACGCCCATGACGCCGGAGAGGATGAGCCAGTACGGGCTCACGAAACGTCCGAGCGCCAGGCCGAGGACGACCATGCTGCCGGTGAAGACGAGGACGATGCGATCGATGGACATGGCGGTCTCCTCAGATGACGCGTGAGTAACGCGGCCGCGCCGCCGGCGCGCTCGTGTCGAGATGGTTGTCGAAACACATGGCGATGATCCGCAGCAGCAGCCGGCCGCGCGGCGTGGCGGCGATGCGGCGGTCGGTGCGCGTGACGAGGCCGTCGGCGATCAGCGGCTCGAGGCGCGACAGCGCCTCGGCGAAATAGTCCGTGAAGTCGAGGTCGTGGCGGAACTCGACCGACGGGATGTCGATGGCCGCGTGGCACATGAGCTGCTGGATGACGTCGGCACGGATGCGATCGTCGGCCGATAGCGCGAGGCCGCGCCACACGGGGATCGCGCCGCGGTCGATGGCCGCCTCCCACGCGGGCAGATCGCGCGGGTTCTGGCTGAAGGAATCGCCGATGTGGCTGATGGCGCTCACGCCGAGTCCGATGAGGTCGCAGTCGGCGTGCGTCGTGTATCCCATGAAATTGCGATGCAGGGACCCGAGCTGCTGCGCGCGCGCCAGGTCGTCGTTCGGCGACGCGAAGTGATCCATCCCGATGTGCCGGTAGCCCGCCGCGGCCAGCTTCTCGATGGCGAGCTGCAGCAGCGCGAGCTTCGCGCCCGCGTCCGGCAGCGCGCGTTCGTCGATCTGCGTCTGCGGCTTGAAGAGCGCCGGCATGTGCGCGTAGCCGTAGATCGCGATGCGGTTGGGACGCGCCGCAGTCACCAGGTCGAGCGTGCGCGCGAATCCCGCGGGAGTCTGTTTCGGCAGGCCGTAGATGAGATCGACGTTCACGGAGCGGAAGCCGTTCTCGCGACATTCGCCGATCGCCGCCAGCGTCTGCCCGACGGTCTGCTCGCGGTTCACGGCGTGCTGCACCTCGGGGTCGAAATCCTGGACGCCGAAGCTCGCACGCGTGAAGCCGGCGCGTGCGTACGCGGCCACGTCGCCGGGCGCGAGGAAGCGCGGATCGAGCTCGATCGAGAAATCCCGGTCGGCGCGCGCGCTCAACCGGAAGTGCCGGCGCAACGCGGTCATCAACGCCGCGATCTGCAGCGGCGCGAGGAAGTTCGGCGTGCCGCCGCCGAGGTGCACCTGCACCACGTCGCGCTCGCGGTCGAACAACGTCGCCACGCGCGCGATCTCGCGTTCGAGGCGCTGCAGGTAGCCGACCGAGCGCGCATGATCGCGCGTGATCACGCGGTTGCAGCCGCAGTAGAAGCACGGGCTCTCGCAGAACGGCACATGCACGTAGACCGACAGCGGTCGCGGTACGGCCTCGCCGTTCGTGCGCAGCGCCTGCGCCCGCAGTTCGGCGGCGCCGAACGCCGCGGAGAAAGCCGGCGCCGTGGGATACGAAGTGTAGCGCGGGCCCGGCCGGTCGTAGCGCTGCAGGAGTTCGGCGTCGAACGCGATGTCGTTGCTCATGTCGCGACGTTAGTCGAGGGCGGCGTCGTGCGAATTCGCGGCGGCGCGTATGCGGTCCGCAAGACTACGTATGCGGCCGCCGCGCGCGTCAGCCGAGCCCGCGTGGCGCGGCGCGCGGCGCCGGGGTGAAGGGCAGCGGGCCGGTGAAGACGCTGCGCGGTAGATAGGCCAGCACGTCCTCGGCGGGGTGGTGCACGATGTCCTTGACCACCGTCGCGGCGAGCTTCGCGCGCACGTGCGCCGGCAGCGCGGCGCGCAGTCGGCCGAGCAGCGACGCACCCGCGACGAGCACCACCGCGTCGAAGCGATCGGCACGCCAGCCGCGTTCGAGCTCCGCGGCGATGCGCCGCGCGAAGCGGTCGACCGCCTGCCGGCGGGCGGCGTGCTCGGGCCCGCTCGCGTGGCGCGCGCTCGCGCCGCGCCGGCGGTGCGGATCCGCCGCGCGCTCGAACACGCGGCCGGGCCGGTCGCTCACCAGGTCCTGTTCGCGCTGGCGGCCGGCGGGATTCGCGAGGCGTCCCACCGCGTTCAGCGCCCGGCCGAAGCCGATGGCGTCGTAGAAGTGGGCTTCGGTCTGGTCGGCGACCACGATTCTCACTCTCATGCGGACCTACTTTCCTTCGAGCAGGCGCGCGACCCGGCGCAGCAGGCGCAGGGCGCGGCCGATGTCGTGCAGGTGGGCGCTGCGCACCGCGGCGCCGGTGAAGCCGGCGAGCCGCGCGCGCTGGCGGCGGCAGCGCTCGATGAGCTCGGCGCGCGGGACGCGGGGCGCGTTCATGCCGCCTCCCGGACCGCTTCGCGATCGAGCTCGAGCTCGCGCAAGGTGGCGGCGAAAGCCGGCGGTCTCGACCGCCAGCGCGCGCGGGCGCGCGCCGCCAGCAGGATCGCGATGGCGACGTAACCGCCGAGCGCGCCGATGCTGGCGAGCACGCGGTGCGTGTCCCAGAACAGCACGATCACGACGACGCCGGCGAACGCCAGTGCGACGAGGGCGGCGACGAACGCCGCGACCGCGAGCGCCACCGATGCTGCCGTCGCGCCGAGATGATCTTCCAGGTCGCCGGCCGCGAGCTCGAGGCGCGTGCGTGCCATGGCGGCGAGGAAGTCCATCGCGCCCTCGGGCGTTTCGTGCTCCGTGGAGATCATCGGCGTCCCGCCACGAGGCCGATCAGGAAGGCGACGACGCCGGTCGCGACGATCGCCTGCCAGGGATGGTCGTGCACGGCGCGGTTCACCGCACGCGCGCGGCCGCCGACGGATTCGCAGGCCGAGTTCAGGTGCGCGCGTGCCTGCTGTAATCCTTCGCGCGCGGCTTCCGGTACGTCGGCGGCGTGCGCGGCGCCGGCGTCGAGCAGCTTGTCGGCTTCGTCTAGCACGTCGCGCAGTCGGCGGCCGAAGTCTTCGATCTTGGCATTCATCGTCTCCTCCGTCAGTTCGTGCCCGAGCGCGCCAGCATCGGGCGCGCGTGGCTCATCGCGTCTCCGCGGATGCCGAGCACCATGCGGCCTTCGAGCGTGCCGGCCTCGAGCTGCGCGAAGACGCGATTGACGTCCGCGAGCGGCGCGACGTGCGTCTGCGCGATGACCTTGCGCGCCACCGCGAACTCCAGCGCTTCGGCGAGATCCTGCCGCGTGCCGACGATCGAGCCGCGCACCGTGATGCGCTTGAGCACGACGTCGAAGATCGGCGTCGGGAACGTGCCCGGCGGGAGGCCGACCAGCGACACGGTGCCGTGGCGGCGCGCGATCTGGATCGCCTGCGCGAACGCGCTGTTCGACACCGCCGTCACCAGCACGCCGTGCGCACCGCCGCCGGTTTCGCGCAGCACCGCGGCGACCGCGTCCGGGCGGCGCGCGTCGATGGTGATGTCGGCGCCGACCCTGCGCGCCAGCGCCAGCTTGTCGTCCGAGACGTCGAGCGCCAGCACCTCGAGGCCCATCGCCTTGCCGTACTGGATCGCGAGGTGGCCGAGCCCGCCGACGCCCGACACGGCCAGCCACTGGCCGGGGCGCGCCTCGGTCTCGTTGATGCCCTTGTACGTCGTCACACCGGCGCAGAGGATCGGCGCGACCTCGATGAGATCGACCGACGGCGGCAGTTGCGCAACGTAGTCGGCATGGCCGATCGCGTATTCGGCGAACGTGCCGTTCACGTTGTAGCCGGTGTTGTGCTGGCGTTCGCACAGCGTCTCCCAACCGCTCATGCAGTGTTCGCAGTGTCCGCAGGCGTCATGCAGCCACGCGAGGCCGACGAGATCGCCTTCGCGAAACCGCCGCACGCCGGCGCCGACCGCCGCCACGTAGCCCACGCCCTCGTGCCCGGGCACGAACGGCAGCGTCGGTTTCACGGGCCAGTCGCCGTGCGCCGCGTGCAGGTCCGTGTGGCAGACGCCGGTGGTGGCGAGCTGGATCAGCACTTCGCCCGATTCCGGTTCGGGAACGGGGATCTCCTCGACGGCCAGCGGCTTGCCGAATTCGCGGACGACCGCGGCCTGCATCGTTTTCGGAATCATGGTGACCTCACACAGGCAGTGAAAGCACGGGGGGTTGGGACACGATGCGCATGCCGCGCGGCTGGCGCGCGACCGCCTTCTCGGTATGCGGTGTCTTCACGACGAGCACGTCGCAGGCCAGGGCTTCGAGCACGCGTTCGGCGGTGTTGCCGATGAACACGCGCTTGATCGCGGAGCGCGACACCGCGCCCATGACGACGACGTCGGCCTTCCGCTGGCGCGCGACGCGCGGGATGCCGATCGCCGGATGCCCTTCGTACACGTGGCGCCGCGACTTCGGCAGCCGGTGCGCATCGGAGAACTTCTGGAATTCGCGCCGGCCGATCCGCTGCCGCTCCTCGAACTGCAGTTGCAGGGCGGCCGCGTCCATCGCCGGATCGCCGCTCGGGATCGACAGCAGCGACGGGTAGTTGGCATGCATGAGTTCGAGATCGCCGTCGGTCTTGCGCGCCAGCGCGAGCGCGGTCTCGACGATCGACTCGTCGAGACGCGCGGGCTTCGCATGCGCGTGCGACGGATCGACTGCCGCCAGCACCGTCGGCTTGCGCCACGCGCGGGAATTCTTCAGCAGCAGCACCGGCACCGGGCTCGCGCGCAACATCTCCCAGTCCGTCAGGCGGATGAGCCAGGGAGCGCGGCGGCGGCCCTTGTGGCACTCGGCGACGATGAGGTCCGCGCCGGTCTTCTTCGCGCGGCGCACGATGGCCTCGTGCGGCGGAAAATCCCACTCCACCGCGACCGTGGTCTCGACGCCGTGGCGGCGCGCGCGCGCCGCGAGCTTCTCGAGCTGTTTCGTCCGCAACGCCAGCGATTCGCGCCGCAGTGCGCCGAGCGAGTCGCCCGTGAGCGGCTGCAGCTCGAGGAACACCGGCGCGGAGATCGCATTGAAGAGATCCAGGCGGGCGCCTAGCGTCTTAGCGAGCCGGGCGACCTTGTCGATCGTCGCGTGGCGCCGGGCGTCGGGATCCTTGATCGCGAACAGGATGCGTTGCGGGGCATTCATCGGGGATTCCTCTCTGTCGAGAACGCGGGGAGATGGTGGTCTGCGCCAGCAGTGCCGACGATCCGTTGCACTGCCTAACGGATCCGGAACATTGCGTACGTCTCGCGTCGCATCCGCAGTCCTACGGACGTCGGTCGCGTGCCGCCGCTCCTAACATCGCGGCGAGCATCACAGGAGGTCCCCATGAATGTCGGAGAAATCTGCAGCCGCAACGTCGCGACGGTGCGCCCGGACGACGAACTGCTGTCCGCGGCCCGCCTGATGCGCGAGCGGCACGTGGGCTATCTGGTGGTGGTCGAGCCGGGCGTCGACGAGAAACTGTGGCGCCCGGTGGGTGTGCTGACCGACCGCGACCTGGTCGTGTCCGTGATGGCCCGCGGCATCGAGCCGCGCGGCCTGCGCGTCACCGACGTCATGACGCGCGATCCCCTGCGAGTGACGCTGCGCGATTCCGTCGCGCACGCGCTCTACGAAATGCGCCGCATCGGCGTGCGGCGCCTGCCGATCACCGGCGACCTGGGCGACCTGGTCGGCGTCATCTCGCTCGACGACATCGTGAAGGTGCTGGCCGCACAGGTGCAGGATATCGCCGGCTCCATCCAGACCGAACAGATGATCGAGAAGGAACTGCGCCCGGGCTGAGGCGTCGGTGCGGGCCCTCCATTCGCCGGTGCCGCGCGCGCCTATCTACCGTCTTCGGCGACCTCGCAAGGCTGCGCGCAGCCGAAGATCCTGCAGATGGAACAACTCGGCGTTTCACACCATTCGACGCCCACGCCCGTCGCATCCTTGCGCACGACCGAGGCCAGCAACTCGACGGCGCGCGGCCGCCCGTCGCTGGAGATCTCGAGCAGCGAGAACGGCGGCAGGTCGAGAGACGTCTCGATGTACGCGCCGCTCAGGCTGACGTTGACGAGCCGCCCGGCGCCGGCGATGCCTTCGCCGGCGGTGAGACGCACGCGCGTGCCGCAGGACAGGCGCCGGCCGAACCGATGCTCCATGCCGCCGGGCCGGCGGCGCGCGATGACTGGTTGTTCCGGCACTCCCGTTTCGACGAAGGCGGCTTCCATGGCGAGGCTCCTGGCTGACTGTCACAGATTCTGCGCGTCGCGCGCCGTGCGCCAATCGGGTGCATTGCGCTCCGTGTACGGAACACTGCGGATGCGATCCGGCGTTGCACCCGCCTGCCGTCGTCAGGCTTTCACGGCCTCCACGACGCCGGCGAGCCGACGACGCACTTCGGCAGCGACTGCGCCGAGCGCCGGATTGCCCGTGCGCTCCAGCGACGAGACCGGATCGATCGCCGCCACCTCGACGCGTCCGTCCGCCGCCTCGCGGACGATCACGTTGCAGGGCAACAGCACGCCGAGCTTGTCTTCCACCTTCAGGGCCGAGTGCGCGAGCTGTGGATTGCAGGCGCCGAGGATGCGGTAGCGGCCCATCTCCGCGCCGATCTTCGACTTGATCGTGGCCTGCACGTCGATGTCGGAGAGCACGCCGAAGCCGGCTGCCTTGAGGTGTCCGATGGTGTCGTCGACCACCGTGTCGAAGGGACGATCCGTGGTCTTCGCGATGTAGTAGCTCATGGAGTTGGAGCCGCCACGCTCAGGCCGGCTGTACGGTCGCCGGCGCCGGCGCCAGTACCACCGCGTCCTGCCGCTCGGTCGACACGCGGTGGCGGAAATCGTCGGGCTTCACCACCAGCACGTCGCAGGCCAGGCGGCCGAGCACGCGTTCGGCCGTGTTGCCGATGAAGAGGCGCCGGATCCCGGAACGCGAGACGGCGCCCATGACGACGATATCCGCGAGCGTGTCCGCCGCCACCTGCTGGATCACGCGCGCGGGGTCGCCTTCGCGCAGATGGCCGCGGCGGGTGTTCATGTCGGCGCGACTCATCAGCCGTTCGAACTCGCGGCGGTCGTGCGAGCGGAAATCGTCGAGCGTGTAGGGCGTCTCGCTCGCGACGCTGGACAGCGGCGGATGCGTCGCGTGGACGACGTGCAGTCGCCCGCGCAGGATGGCCGCGAGCGCGCGGCCGCCGGCGAGGATGTTCTCGTCGAGGTCCGCCGGCTTGCCGTGCCCGCGTACCGGGTCCACGGCTGCGAGCACGACCGGCTCGCGATACGGCGAGGTGTCGCGCATCAACAGGACGGGGGCAGGGCTGGTGCGCACCAGTTCCCAGTCGGTGAAGTGCATCGCCCAGCGTTTGCCGCCGCCCTCGTGGCACTGCGCGACGATCAGCGACGCGCGCGAATCCTCGGCGCGCCGCACGATGGCGTCGTGCGCCGGATGGTCCCAGGTCACGGTGCAGGATGCCTTCACGCCGTACTTGCGCGCGCGCGCGACCAGCTTCTCGAGGCGCAGCCGGTGCAGCTCGAGCGTGTCGGTCTTGAGGTCGGCGATGGAGATGTCGGTCGCGCGCTCGGTCAGGAAGAGCGGCGACGACACCGCGTGGAACAACTCGAGATGCGCGTTGCAGGCGCGCGCCAGCGAGATGACCTTCGCGAGCCCGCGGGCGCGGCGCGGGTCGGTGTCGCGGATGGCGTAGAGGATGCGGTCGTACAGGGACATCGAAGTCTCCTGCGGAGCTGCGCGCCCGGCGGGCGGCAGCTCCGCGGCGGTTTACTGCACCTTGATCTCGGTCGGCTTCTTTGCGGCGGCCTTCGCCTTCGCGACGTGCACGGTGATCACGCCGTCCTTCGACTCGGCGCGGATCGTCGCGGCGTCCGTGTTGTCGGGCAGCGAGAAGCTGCGCGAGAACTTGCCGTACACCGTCTCGACGCGGTGCGACTTCTCCTTCTTCTCGTCCGTCTGCTGGTGACGCTCGCCGCTGATGGTGAGCATCCCCTCGTCGACGGTGATGCGGACGTCCTCCTTCTTCACCGCCGGGAGGTCCGCGCGGATCAGGTACTCGCCGTCCGTTTCGCTGATGTCGACGGTCGGCGACCACTCGAACGTGCGCTTGCCGTCGAATTCGAACGCGCGCGGCCAGCGGCCGAACATCGACGGCATGCGGGCGAAGAGGTCGTCGGTGGTGGTGAAAGGCTCCCAGCGGATCAGGCTCATGTGTGTCTCCTCGGTTGGTGTGTCGGTGGGCTCGGGAAAAAATCTAGGCGCGCGCCGCCGTCGCGGCGATTCGCAGGGTCGCTGAGCGACGTGCGGGCAATTACGTATGCGGGTAGTGAGGACCGCGGAAGGCGGCGTCCGGCGCGCGGTGCAGGATCGGCTCGACCCCGTAGGAGCGGAGCTGGCGCATGAATTGGATCGTCCGATCGGCACTCGTCGTGCCGTGGCTCGCGATGGCCGCGTGCGGCTCGACCTCCCGCCAGGCGATGCCCGACGTGCCGACGGGCAAACGGCTGTTCGGCCACTATTGCGCGAGCTGCCACGGCGACGCCGGTCGCGGTGACGGTCCGGTCTCGCCTTTGCTCAAGGTCGCGGTACCCGACGTCACGCGCATCGCCGCGCGGCGCGGCGGCCGCTTCCCCGACGACGAGATCTTCCGGATCGTCGACGGACAGGCGCCGCTGCCGGCGCATGGCACCCGCAACATGCCGGTATGGGGATACGAATTCTTCGGCGACGACGGAGACGACGCGGCCGCGCACGGTGCGGCGACGGAGCGCATCGAGCGGCTCGTGCGCTATCTGCGCTCGATCCAGCGCGAACCCTGACGTGCGGTGGGCCGCGCCGATCCTCTCCGTGCTGCTCGCCGCGCTCGCGTCGGGTCCGGCGTGCGCCGCGACGGAGGCGGCGCCGTGGATGCGGGACGGACGGCCGACACCGCAGGCACGCGCGCTGGTCGAGGCGCTGCGCGACGTCGCGCAATTCGGCCTCGATCCGCGCGACTTCGCCGCGGAACTCGCGATCCTCGGATCGGCCGCGGCGCCGCCGCGCGACTCGATGGCGGCGCTGGATCGCGCCGCGCGCCGTCTGCTCCTGCAGCTCCACGGCGGCCGTGTGGATCCCCGCGCCGCGGGTTATGCACTGACGCAGGCGCGCGTGCCGCTCGACGTCGACGCGGCGTTGCGCCGTGTCGCCACGGCGCCGGTGCTGCGCGACGCGCTGGCGGAGGTCGAACCGCGCTCGGCGCAGTATCGCGCGCTCGAAGCCGCGCTCGCGCGCTATCGGCGAATCCCCGCGACGCTCGCCAGGTTGCCACCCGCGCCGACGCTGCGTGCCGGCGATCCCTACGTCGGCGCGGCGCAACTCGCGCGGTTGCTCGCGGCGTTCGGCGATCTGCCAGCGGACGCCGCCGCGCGCCTCACCGACATCGCCGCCGCCGCGATCTACGACGGCGCGCTCGCCGCGGGCGTCGCAGCGTTCCAGCGTCGGCACGGATTGCTGCCCGATGGCGTCCTCGGCCGTCGCACGTTCGCGGCGCTCACCGTGCCGGTGGCCAGCCGCCGCCGGCAGATCGAGCTCACGCTCGAACGCTGGCGTTGGTTGCCGCCGCTGCGCCCGCCGGCCGTCATCGTCAACGTGCCGCAGTTCGTGCTGTATGCGCTCGACGCCGGCGCGGATCCGGCCGCAGCGCCCGCGTTGCACCTGCCGGTGGTCGTCGGCGAGACGGCGCGCCAGACGCCGATCTTCGACACGTCGATCGAAGCCGTCGTGTTCCGTCCCTACTGGGACGTGCCGCGGAGCATCGTGCGCGACGAACTGCTGCCGCGACTCCAGCGCGAGCCTGACTACCTGGAGCGCCACGAGATGGAGATCGTCGCGGGCGATCGCGTGCTGCCGCCGGATGCGGCCGGTCTCGCGGCGCTGCGTGCCGGGCAGGCACGGTTGCGCCAGCGCCCCGGCCGCGACAACGCGCTCGGACTCATCAAGTTCGTGATGCCGAACCCGTACAGCGTGTACCTGCACTCGACGCCGGAGCCGCAGCTCTTTTCGCTCGCGCGCCGCGCGCTGAGCCACGGCTGCATCCGCGTCAGCGACGCCACGGCGCTCGCGGCCTGGCTGCTCGCCGACACGCCGGGGACGTGGAACGCGGACGCCATCGAGGCCGCGACCTGCGCCGACACCACGCTCACCGTGCGCCTGTCGCGGCCGGTGCCGGTGTACGTGCTGTACGGCACGGTGGTCGTCGACGCCGACGGCCGCCTGCTCTTCTTCGACGACATCTACGGCTACGACCGCAGGCTCGAGCGGCTGCTGGCCCGAGGTTCGCGTCTCACTCGAGCGTCACGCCCGTGACGTCGCTCGAGATGCACGTGCCCTTGCGATACGCGAGGATCTCCGCCCCGTCCTCGAGTGCGCCGATGTACGCATTGCCCTCGCCGTGCAGCGCGAATCGCCGCGCGGCTTCGACCTTGGGTCCCATCGAGCCGCTGGCGAATTCATGCCCCGCCAGTGCATCGGGATGCGCGGCGCGGATGCGCCGCACCGTCGGACCGCCCCAGCCGTCGAACACTGCCGGCACGTCGGTGAGCAGCAGCAACGCGTCCGCGCCGAGCTGGCGTGCGAGCAGCGCCGCGACCAGGTCCTTGTCGATGACTCCGTCGACGCCGGCGTAGCGGCCGTGCGCATCGCGACTGACGGGGATGCCGCCGCCGCCGGCGCAGATCACGAGGAAGCCGTTCGCGCGCAAATGCGTGATCGCGCCGAGCTCGAGGATGTCCTGCGGTTCGGGCGACGCGACGACGCGGCGCCAGGACGGGCCGTCCGGTCCGATGCGCCAGCCGTACTGCGCGGCGAGTTTCTCGGCGACGTCGCGCGGGTAGACAGGCCCGACGAGCTTGGTCGGGAACGCGAACGCCGGATCGTCGGCACGCACCTCGGTGCGCGTCAGCACGGTGACGACGTTGCGCGTGTTCAGCGCGTTCGCGAGCTCCTGCTCGAGCAGGTAGCCGACCATGCCCTCGGTCTCCGCGCCGACCACGTCGAGCGGCGCGCCGCCCCCGGCATGCGCGAGCGCCTCCTGCGCCGCGAGCAATCCGACCTGCGGACCGTTGCCGTGCGTCACGACGATGCGGTGCTTGTGCGCCAGCGCGGCGATCGCCTTCGCGGCGCGCTGCGCGTTGTAGCGCTGCGCCTCGATGGTGGTCGGCTCGCCACGGCGGAGCAGGGCGTTGCCGCCGAGTGCGACGACGAGTTTCATGCGACCTCCACGTTGACGACGGGCTGCTGTTGCGTGATGCAATGGATGTTGCCGCCGCCGAGCAGGATTTCGCGCGCCGGGATCCCGACGACCTGGCGGCCGGGATACAGGGAACGCAGCGTGGACAGCGCGGCCGCGTCCCTGGCGTCGTCGAAGGTCGGGACGATCACGCCGCCATTGCAGGGGTAGTAGTTGACGTACGACGCCGGCAGCCGGTCGCCCGCGTCGCGCGGCAGCGTGCCGTCGACGGCATCCACGCCCGCGCTCTCCTCGGCGCTGATGATCACGGGTGCCGGGTTGTGGATCTTCACGATCTCGATTCGCCGGCCGCGCGCATCGGTGCTGCGCGAGAGGAACTCGTAGGCCTCGCGCGAGATCTCGTGCTGCGGGTCGGCGGGATCGTCGGTCCAGGCGAGCGCCACGACGCCGGGCCGCACCGGTGCGAGCAGGTTGTCGACGTGGCCGCTGGTCTCGTCGTTGTAGAAGCCGCGCTGGAGCCAGAGGATCTTGTCGACGCCGAGATAATCGCGCAACGCGGTCTCGATCTCGCCGCGCGACAGGTCCGGGTTGCGATTGCAGTTGAGCAGGCATTCGGCCGTGGTGAACAGTGTCCCGTCGCCGTCGACGTGGATCGAGCCGCCCTCGAGCACGAGCGGCGCGTCGTAGCGGTTCGCGTGTTCGATCTCCGCCACCTTGATCGCCACGGCGTCGTCGAGATGCCAGGGGAAGTACAGGCCGCCGGCGAGACCGCCCCAGGCGTTGAACCGCCAGTTGATCGCGCGGACCTCGCCGCCGCGGTTCACGACGAACGTCGGGCCGCAGTCGCGCATCCAGGCGTCGTTGCTCGACAGCTCGACGACGCGCACGCGCGGCGGCAGCGTCGCGCGCGCGTGCGCGAACTGCGCGTCACTGACGCCGACGGTGACGGCTTCGAATTCGCTGATCGCCGCGGCGACGCGCGCGAAGGCGTCCTGCGCCGGTTTCGCGCCCAACCGCCAGTTGTCGCTGCGCTCGGGCCACAGCATCCAGGTGCCGACGTGCGGCTCGAACTCGGCCGGCATGTGGAAACCGTCGGCGCGCGGCGTGCCGGGCTGCCGCGCACTCATGCGTGCAGCTCGCCGAGATCCGTGCCGCGCGGCCCGGGGCGTGGACGTCGCGCCAGGCGGATCAGCGCTTCACCGGCGGCGACCGTCGCCAGCACGCCGCCGGCGATCGCCGCCACGCGCGTCGTGTCGACGGGCTGTCCCGGCACCCAGACGAAGAACACGATGGCCTGCAGGATGAACGCGCAGCAGATGACCACGAGCGCGCGCAGGAGCACCGGGCCGCCGGGCACGCGCCAGGGACGGGGATGCGAGGCCTCGGTGCGACGCAGCCGGGCGAAGGCCGCGAACATCAGTAGATAGGGGAGCAGGAAGACGATCGAGCTGAACGCGAACAGCGTCCAGAAGAGGTCCTCGGTGTCGGCGGCGATCGCGCCGTACAGCACCATCACCGCGGTCGACACGAGGCCGGTGACGATGGCCGCGCTCGCCGGCGTGCCGTGCACGGGATGCACCCGGCCGAACGTCGCCGGCAGGTCGCCGCGCGCGGCCGCCTCCGCGGCGGCGCGGTTCGCGCCCAGCGTCCACGTGACCATGTTGGCGACGAAGGTGAACAGCGCGCCCAGACCGAGCAGCAACACGAACGTCGCGCCACCCGGCAATCCGTCGAACAGCCGGTGCAGGGAATCGAGCAGACCTTCGACGAGCCCGATCTGGTCGACGGGCAGCGCGACCAGGATGCCGAACGTGGCGAGCAGGTAGAACGCCGCGATCAGCACGCCGGACACGAGGATGGCGACGGGCACGTCGCGGCGCGGATCGCGCATCTCCTCGCCCGCGCCCGACATCAGCTCGAAGCCGAGGAAGTTGTAGACGATGACCGGCAGGAACGCGAGACCGGCGCCGAGCGTCGGTGCGAGGTTGCGCGGGCCGAGCGCGTTGGCGACGCCGTGGCGCGCGGCGTGCACGATGCCGCCGACGCCGATCGCGACCATGATCGCCGCCTTGACGATCGCGCCGGCGTTCGGCACCCACTTGCCCACGTCGAGCCTGACGACGTTGATGCCGACGGTGAGCCAGGTGAGCGCGATGCCCAGCGCGATGCGGCCCCACAGCGGCATGGCCGGCCAGAACATCTGCGAGAACAAGCCGGCGAACAGCACGTACACCGACGGCATCCACAAGGCGACGTTGACCCAGTAGAGCCACGACGCGCGCGCGCCCCAGCGGGGTCCGAACGCGCGGCGCACCCAGGCGTAGATGCCGCCTTCCTCCGGGAAGGCCGCACCGAGCTCGGCGGAGATGAACGCGTACGGCACGAAGAAGAACACGAGGGTGAACAGCCACCAGAAGATCGCCGACGGGCCGATCGCCGCCGAGGCGGCGAGCTGGTCGATGACCAGGATCGCGCAGACGCTGAACAGCGTGATGTCGAGGCCGCGCAGCACGCGGCGGAAGTTGCGGATGGTCGGTGCGCTCATGGGAAGTCCCTGTTCGGTGTGCCGTGCGAGTGTTCGAGGAAGGCGTCGATCTGCTTGCGGTAGTTGGAGCGAACGTGTTCGTCGGTGCGGCGCAGGCGCGGCCACACGAACCAGGCGAGCAGGCCCTTTTCCATGTGCAGCCTGTTCTCCGCCTGGTCGAAGATGATCGAGCGCGGCGAGTCGAGCACTTCGTCCGTCGCCTCGACACCGCGCGACGCCGGCAGGCAATGCATGATCCGGCAGAACGTCGGGGCCTGCGCGACCAGCGCGCGATTCAGCTGGTACGTGGGCATGAACGCGGCGCGGCGTTCGGGGATCTCGGATTCCTGGCCTATCCACCACCACAGGTCCGTGTAGAGGAAGTCGGCGTCGCGCACGGCGGTGCTCACGTCCGCCGTCACCGTCAGCGAACCGTGCGAGGACCGGCAGTTGTGGCGCGCAATCGCCTGCACGCCGGAGCCGATCTGGTATCGCGGCGGCGCCGCGTGCGTGAAGTGCATGCCCATCTGCGTGCAGATCTGCGCCAGCGAGTTGCAGACGTTGGTCGCGTCGCCGACGAACACGACGCGGCATTGCGACAGCGGCTTGCCGCGTTCGGCGTGCTCCATCATCGTCATCACGTCGCACATCGCCTGCGTCGGATGGTTGTAGTCGGTGAGCCCGTTGATCACGGGAACGTCGGCCTGCGCCGCGAGCCGCGTCAGCGTCGAGTGTTTGAGGGTGCGCGCCTCGATGACGTCGACCATGCGTTCGAGCACGTTGGCCGTGTCTTCGATGGACTCGCGCTGGCCGAGGTGGATCTCGCCCGGCCTGAGGTACAACGCGTGGCCGCCGAGCTTCGTCATCGCGACCTCGAACGACACGCGCGTCCGCGTCGACGGCTCCTCGAACAACATGCCCAGCGACGCGCCGTCGAGCAGCCGCGGACACGCGCCGGCGCGGTCCGCCTCCTTGAGCTGCCGCGCGAGGTCGATGATCGCGAGCAGCTCCGCGGCCTGGAAGTCCTGCGTGTCGATGAAATGACGGACGGGCATCGCGGCGCACCTCGCCCGGGATGGGGCGGAGTGAAGTTAGATCGCGCCGCGCGATGGGGGAGCCCGGGGCACAACGGAGCCGCATTCGGTCTAACACGTATATCCGCACCCGGAGCCGGGCGATAGAAATGGCCATCGATCCGCGAGGAGTGAGCCATGCGACTCGAACCGGTCCCTGAAATGGCGTGTCCGCTGCATGTCGCGAAGGCGCGGCGCATCGGCCGCATCCTCGTCGTCGTCGATCCGACCGCGACGGTGCACCCCTGCGTCGAGAAGGCCGCGCGGATCGCGACGGGCATCGGGGCGACGCTCGAGCTGTTCGTCTGCGACGTGCTGCAGGAAGGCGACGGCGCCGCGCGTGCGCAGCGCGAGGAGCGGGCACACGCGCAGCTGCAGGCGCTGGCCGCGCCGCTGCGCGGCCGGGGCCTCGTCGTGGAATGCCGCTGCGAATGGCATGCGCCGCTCGAGCAAGGCATCGGCCTGCGCGTCCTGCGCTCCGGCGCGGACTTCGTGGTCAAGGACACGCACAGCCACGTGCTCGACGGGATGCGCGGCGGCTACGGACTCACCGACTGGACGCTGATCCGGCAGATCCCCGTGCCGCTGCTGCTGGTGCGCGCGACCCCGTGGCCGTCGCGGCCGCACGTGACCGTCGGCATCGATCCGCTGCATCCGGCGCAGCGCCCCGCCGCGCTCGACGAGGAAATGGTGCAGCTCGCCGGGGACGTGGCGCGTGCGACGCGCGGCACGGTCGATGCGCTGCACGTCCTGCAGGAACCGCCGCACCTGCCCGGCGACCCGGTGACGCCAGAGGCGCGGGCGCTCGCGCACGATCATGCGCGCGAGGAATGCCGGCAACTGGTCGCGCGCGCGCGGGACGATACGACGCCGGTCGACCTGCACTTCACGCGCGGCCGCATCGCCCCCGGCGTGCTCGGCTTCGTCGCGGCGCACGCCACGGACATCCTCGTGCTCGGCTCGGGTGCGCACAGCCGCTGGCGGCAGACCGGCGCGAGCGGCACCGCCGCGCAGATCCTCGAGTTCCTGGCCTGCGACCTGCTGGTCGTGCGGCCCCCGGGGTACCTGAGCCCGCTACTCGTGACGGACGACGAATGACCATGCAACCCTATGGCCGCGACGCGGCACGTACCCCGGTTTTCGCTGACGATTGGACGGAGGCCTCATGAAGATCCGCGGCAGGTTGCTGTGGAGCGTGTTGTTCCCCGCCCTGGTGCTGGCCGCCACGAGCGAGCAACGCGAATACACACAGGTCATGGCGGCGACGCCGGATGCCGAGCACGGCGCGGTGCTGTTCCAGCGCTGCGTCGTCTGCCACGGCGCCGATGGCGGTGGACAGGTGAGCGGTTCGGTGCCGAGGATCGCCGGCCAGCATTTCAGCGTGATCGCGCGGCAGATCGTCGAGTTCCGCGGCGGGCGGCACTGGGACATGCGCATGGAAGGCGTGGCCAAGGATCACGGCACGTTCTCGAGCGCGCAGGACATCGCGGACGTCGCGAGCTACGTGAACGGCCTCGAGCGCGACGGCAAGCGCGGCATCGGTTTCGGCGACCGCGTCGACCTCGGCCGCCGCATCTACGAGGGGCGCTGCGCCTCCTGCCATGGCGCGAACGGCGAGGGCGACGCGCGGCGCGAGATCCCGCGCCTCTCCGGCCAGCACGCCGCCTATCTATCCCGGCAGATCTACGATGCGGTCGACGGGCGGCGGCCGGCGTTGTCCGCCTCGCATGGCCGGCGGTTGAAGCCGCTCACCTTCGACGGCGTGCTCGGCGTCGCCGACTATCTGTCGCGGATCGGCTGGCAGCAGGACGCGCCGGTCGGCGAGTGATCAGCGCAGGCGCCGCGACGCGCGGACCGTCGAGCGGTCCGCGATGCGCGGCTCGACCGTCAATCCGAGATGTTCCGCCAGCTCGAGCATGCGCGCGTTGTCCGGCAGCATCGTCCCGTAGATCGCGCGGAAGCCGGCGCGCGCCGCGGCTGCGAACAGCGCCTGGACCAGCGTCGTACCGATGCCGCGACACTGCCATTCGTCCGCCACGGCCACCGCGAGCTCGCAGTCCGGTCCGTCGTCGTCCGCGCAGTAGCGCGCGACGCCGATGATGCGTTCCTCCGCGCCTTCGCCGAGCACCGCGACCAGCGCCTGGTCGCGCACGCCATCCACTTCGACGAGCCTGCGGATGAATTCGTCGGTCGGCTCGCGCACCGCGTGCATGAACCGCGCGTGGCGCGACGCGGGGCTGAGCCCGGTGATGAAGGCGCGCTCGCGCTCGGCATCGGCCGGCGTGATCGGGCGGATGCGGTAGTCGACGCCGTCGGTCGTGCGCGCGTGTTTCACCGCGCGGTCGCGGACTGTCCCAGATCGAGCATCATGCGCACGAGCTCGGCGACCGACTGCGCGTTCATCTTCTCCATGACGCGCGCGCGGTGGATCTCGATGGTGCGCGGGCTCACGCCGAGGTCCTGTGCGATGGCCTTGTTCTGTTTGCCGGTCGTCAGCAGGTCGAGCACTTCGCGCTCGCGATCGGTGAGCGAGCCGAGGTGCGCCTTGATGCGCGCGCGTTCGCCGAGCGCCTGGCGCCGCTCCGCGTCCCGGGCGATGGCGCGCTGGATACGGTCGAGCAGGTCCTGGTCGCGGAACGGCTTCTGCAGGAAGTCGAAGGCGCCGTGCTGCATGGCCTCGACCGCCATCGGCACGTCGGCATGGCCGCTCATGAAGATGACCGGCACCACGGCACCGCGCAGGTTGAGCTCCTGCTGCAGGTCCATCCCGCTCATGCCGGGCATCCGGATGTCGAGCAGCAGGCAGCCGGGCTGGTGCGGATCGTACGCGGCGAGGAATTCCTGCGCGGAAGGGTAGAGCACGGCGCTGAGACCCACGGACTTGAGCAGCGCGCGCATCGCGTTGCGCACGCCGCTGTCGTCGTCGACGACCATCACGACCGGATTCCTCTTCATGCGGCGACTCCCTCGGCGGTCGGCAGGCGCACCGCGAAACGGGTGCCGCGCGGCTGCAACGGCCGGGTGGTGATGCTACCGCCATGCGATTGCACGATGGAACGGCTCATGGCGAGGCCGAGACCGGTCCCGGTTTGTTTGGTGGTCGAGAACGGCTCGAACAGCTGGTCCGCGATCCCGGGATCGATGCCCGGCCCGTTGTCGTCGATGCGGATTTCGAGGCCGTACTCACCGTCGGTCACGGTGCTGATGGTGAGCTGCCGGTCGCCGGGTGGCCGGCTCAGCAGTGCCTCGAATCCGTTGCGCACCAGGTTGAGCACCACCTGCTGCAGGTGCAGCCCGTTGCCGGTGACGGGCGGCAGACCGCGGGTCATGTCGAAGCGCAGACGCACGTCGTGGGCGCGCGCGTCCGAGTCGAGCAGCGAGCGCAGTTCTTCCAGCAGCCCGTTCACGTCGAGACGCGCGCGCGTGTCGGGCGCGTCGAGACGCACCATCTGTCGGAGCCGGCGGATGATGTCGCCGGCCCGCAGGCCCTCGGCGGCGATCTCCCGCAGGGCGTCGCTCGCTTCGACGAGATCCGGCACGGGCAGCGCGAGATAGCGTTCGCAGGCGCGTGCGTAGGTGGTGATGGCGGTGAGCGGCTGGTTGATCTCGTGCGCGACGCCGGCCGCCATCTCGCCCGCGGTCGCGAGGCGCGCCACCTGCGTCAGCCGCTCGCGCGCCGCTCGGGCCTGCTGTTCCGCGGCGACCCGCGCGGTCATGTCCGTGCCGGAGCACAGCCAGCCCGCGGGCTCGCCGTCTCCGCGGCGCAGCGCGATGCAGCGCCAGAAGATGCGCCGCGGCTCCCCGGCCAGGTCCAGGCAATCCAGCTCGCGTTCGCGCGCCGCGCCGCTCGCCAGCGCGCCGGCGAGCAGCAGCCGGGCGCGTTCGCGCTCCGGCTCGCCGCGCACGAGGCCGATCCAGTCGCGGCCGACGAGACAGGGTGGGGTGCCGCCCAGGTGTTCGGCGCCGCGCGAGTTGATCTCGCGGATGCGCTGCTGGGTGTCGAGCTCGAGGAGGATCGAGTCGTGCAGCTGCAGGTAGGCGCTGGCGCGGTCGCGCTGCAGCTTCAACGCCGACGTCGCCTCGTGTTCCGCCGTGATGTCGCGCACCAGGCCGACGAACCGCGGCGGCACCGAGTCGCGCACCTGGCCCACGGACAGCCGCACGGGGAACAACGTGCCGTCGCGCCGCCGCGCGAGCACGTCGCGGCCGATGCCGATGATCCGCGCGTGTCCGCTCACGCGATACCGCTCGAGATAGTCGTCGTGCCGCGAGCGATCCGGTTCGGGCATGAGCAGGCTCACGTTCTCGCCGAGCAGCTCGTCGGTGCGGTAACCGAAGGTACGGCAGGCCGCGTCGTTGACCGCCTGCATTCGTCCGCGGTGGTCGATCACGATGATGGCATCGACCGCGGCTTCCATCAGAGCCTGGGTTTCACGGGAAAACATGCGATTGCAGTATGTCGGCCCGTCGCCCGCTGCGGAGTACGCAGTATTGCGGACGACATACGGGATCGATCGAATGCGGCCGGCATGAGCGGGTGGGACGCTGTGCCCATGGACATCCGTCACGACGAACGACTGCGGGCCGTGCGCGCCCGACTGGTGGCCCGCGGCGCCGAGCTGCGCGATCGGGTCAGCCGCGTCCGCACCGATCTGTCCCGGGCGCGTGAACCGCTGCCGCGCGATTCCGCCGATGCCGCCATCGTGATCGAGAACGACGACGTGCTGCGCGCGATCGAATCGACGGCGGGCCGCGAGATGGAACACATCGACCGCGCGCTCGAACGCATGGATGCCGGCGGCTTCGGCCTCTGCGAGCAGTGCGGGGACGACATCGAGGCTTCCCGCCTCGACGTCGTGCCGTACGCCACGCGTTGCGGCGATTGCGAGCGCGCGGCGTGACGATGGACAAGCTGACTTCCATCCTGGCGATCGTTCCGGAAGGTGGCGCGCAGGGCGCGTCACTCGAGAAGATCTGCCGCCTGATTCGCAAGTCGTCCGCCCGGGTCGAACTGTACCTGGCAGCGCCCTCCGACTACTTCGCGGTCGCCGGCCGCGTGGCGGCGCTCGGCTGCGGCGGCGCCGTGGCGTTCACGATGCACGATGGCGTCACGCCGCTGCGCGACGCCGTGATGCAGCGAGCCCGGGACATCGGCGCGGACCTGCTCGTCGCGCCGCGCGCGCAGGTGGAGTTCGAGCGATGCCCGATTCCGGTATTGCTGCTCGGCCGCAGCACCTGGGCGGCCGAACCGCGCTTCGCCGCGGCGGTCGACGTGACCGAGCCGGATTCGGACGCGCTGTCGCGCCGGATCCTGCACGTCGCCGGATTCCTGGCGCAGCGGTTCGTCGCCCACCTCGACATCCTGTACAGCGAAACGGAGAAGCACGACGAGACGTTGCGCCTGGAACGCGCCGTCCGGCTCGCGCGCCTGGTGCGCGAATACCACGTGGGTTGCGAACGCCTGCAGGTGTTCGAGGGGCCGCCGCAGCAGACGCTGCCGCCGCTGCTCGCCGAGCGATGCTACGACGTCATCGTGCTGGGCACGGTGCCGCGCCACCGCGCATTGCTCGCGACGTTCCACTCCATCACACGTCGACTGCTGCAGTCGACGGACAGCGACATCCTGCTCGTGGATCCGGCGGAGGCGGCCGCGCGGACGGCCCGGCCGGCGTCAGCCGGCCAGCAGCTCGCGCACCAGGCCTAACAGTTCGCGTGCATTGATCGGTTTGCTGGTGATGCGCAGCTGCGCATCCGCCGCGATCTCCCGGACTGCCGAGGACGTGTCGCCGGTCACGAGGATCGCGCGCATCGATTCGCCGAGCACGCGCCGGGCCGCCGCGATGACGTCGGTGCCGGTCTGTCCTTCGCCGAGGTGATAGTCGGTGATCACGAGATCGAACTTCTCGTCCGCCTCGAGCAGCCCGGTGGCTTCCGCGACCGACGCGGCCGTCGCCACCTGGTAGCCCTCCACCTTGAACAACATGCGCATCGCGTTGCGCACGCCGGTCTCGTCCTCGACCAGCAGGACGCGCTGCGCGCCCGTCGCCCCGTCTGCGCCGGCCGGGTCCGCGTCGGCGCCGTCGAGCGTGGCCGCGCACGCGCCGTCGGCCGCGGGCAGCTCGAACGCGAAGGTCGAGCCTTCGCTGGGCGCCGACGACACTTCCACGCGGAACCCGAGCAGGCGGGAGATCCGCCGCACGATGCTGAGGCCGAGGCCGTAGCCATCGCGCGTGCTGTTGGGCGACACGCCCACCTGGTAGAACTCGTCGAAGATCAGCGGCAACTGGGCCGTCGCGATGCCGACGCCGGTGTCGCGGACTTCGAGCCGCACGCGCGCGCCCGCCTCGCTGGCGCGCAGCTCGACCGCGCCGGCGCGCGTGTACTTGATGGCGTTCGACAGCAGGTTGCGCAGCACCTGGCCGACGAGCGCCGCATCCGAATGCACTTGCGCCGCGGTCGCGTCGATCGACAGGCGCAATCCCTTGCTGGCCGCGACGCCGGCGAACTCGCGCCGCATCTCGTCGAACAGCGTCGCCAGCGCGAAATCCGCCGGCTCCACCCGGATCGCGCCGGACTCGAGCTTGCTGATGTCGAGCAATGCGTTGAGCAGCCGCGACATCGCGTCGAGCGCCTGTTCCTGCTGCGCGACCATGTCGAGACAGTCCGCGTCGCTCACCGAGCGGCGCAGCGCACCGATCAACAGGCCGAGCGTCTGCAGCGGCTGCCGCAGGTCGTGGCTCGCGGTCGCGAGGAACCGACTCTTCGCGAGATTCGCGTGCTCGGCGTCGCGCCGTGCGTCGCGCAGCGCCTGTTCGGCCCGCTTGCGATCCGTGACGTCGCGGATCGACGCCGCGACCAGGGCTTCCGGTTCCCGCGCCACCGGGCTCAGGCTGATCTCCACCGGGAATTCGACGCCGTCCTTGCGCAGACCGAAGAGCTCGAGCCCGGGACCCATCGGGCGTTCGCGCACGTTCTGCGCATAACCCTGGCGGTGTCCCTCGTGACGACCGCGGAAACGCTCGGGCAACAGCCTCTCGACCTTTTCACCGACCACTTCTCCCGGCGCGTAGCCGAACAACTGGGAGACCTGGTGGTTGGCGAAACGGATGACGCCCGTCGAGTCGATGATGATCATCGCATCCGGCAGAGAGTCGAGGACGTTCCGGACGAGCTCGGAGGAGAGCATGGTGCGGCGAGGATAACCGAATTCCCCGCGCCGCCGCCGGATACGCAGGATTGCGTACACCGCTGCGGGCGCACCGGAAGCGCGCACGACCGCGGCGACGGCAGCATGCGCCGTGACGTTGCGCGAGACTTTCCGTTTCTCCTTTCTGGTGTCGTTGCCCATGGGGCTCGCCGCGCTCGGCGCGTGCCTCGACGAGCAGCGCGCGCTCGGGTTCACGATCTGGCGCGGCGCCTGCCGCGCGGCCGGGTTGTCGCCGCGTTCGCTGTTGACGTTCACGATCGAACTGCTGCCGCTCGCGGTCATCGGCGCGTTGTCGGGTGGACTGCTGGTGCTGGCCGGCGGCTTCGCCTTGCCGCGCCGGCAGGCGCACGGCGCGCTGGCGGCGCACGTCGGCTGCGTCGCCGCGATGCCGCTGGGTGTCGCGTGGTGCGCGAGCGCGCTGCCGCTCGGCGCAACACTCGTGATGGAGATCACGACCGCCGTCGCGATCACGATCGGCGCCGCGCGGCTGCTGCGCGCGCATCCGTAACACTCCCTATCCGCGCCGCGTCGCGCGCGTAGTGGGCCGTATATCCGCCGCGTGCCGCGCCGCCGAAGATTTCCGGGTCAACCCAACACCGGACCTCGCATGACTTCCAACGCGGCGACATACAACGACAAGGTCGTCAGGCAATTCGCGACGATGACGATCGTCTGGGGCATCGTCGGCATGGCGGTGGGCGCGTTCATCGCCGCGCAGCTGTTCTGGCCCGAGCTCAACTTCGGCATTCCGTGGCTCTCCTACGGCCGGCTGCGGCCGCTGCACACGAACGCGGTGATCTTCGCGTTCGGCGGCAGCGCCTTGTTCGCGAGCTCCTACTACGTCGTGCAGCGCACCTGCCACGTGCGCCTGTTCAGCGACCGGCTCGCGGCGTTCACGTTCTGGGGCTGGCAGCTCATCATCGTGCTGGCGGCGGTCACGCTGCCGGCCGGCATGACCAGCGGCAAGGAATACGCCGAGCTCGAGTGGCCGATCGACGTGCTGATCGCGGTCGTCTGGGTGGCCTACGCGGTGGTGTTCCTCGGCACGCTGGTGAAGCGCCGCGTCTCGCACATCTACGTCGCCAACTGGTTCTTCGCCGCGTTCATCATCACGGTGGCGGTGCTGCACATCGTGAACAGCGCCGAGATCCCGGTGTCGTTGACGAAGAGCTACTCCATCTACGCGGGCACGGTCGACGCGATGGTGCAGTGGTGGTACGGACACAATGCCGTCGGTTTCTTCCTGACCGCCGGCTTCCTCGGCATGATGTACTACCACGTGCCGAAGCAGGCCGGCCGGCCTGTCTACTCGTACCGGCTGAGCATCGTCCACTTCTGGGCGCTGATCTCCATCTACATGTGGGCCGGACCGCATCACCTGCACTACACGACGCTGCCGGACTGGGCGCAATCGCTCGGCATGGTGTTCTCGCTGATCCTGCTGGCGCCGAGCTGGGGCGGCATGATCAACGGCCTCATGACGCTGTCCGGCGCGTGGCACAAGCTGCGCACCGATCCCATCCTGAAGTTCATGGTGGTGGCGCTGTCGTTCTACGGCATGTCGACCTTCGAAGGGCCGATGATGTCGATCAAGACGGTCAACGCGCTGTCCCACTACACGGACTGGACCATCGGCCACGTGCATTCCGGCGCGCTCGGCTGGGTCGCGATGATCACCGTCGGCTGTGTCTACAACATGTGGCCGCGCCTCTTCGGCAAGCGGGAGATGTGGAGCACGCGGCTCATCGACTGGCACTTCTGGACCACGACCATCGGCGTCGTCCTGTACGTCGCCGCGATGTGGATCGCGGGCGTCATGCAGGGCCTGATGTGGCGGGCGACGAATGACGACGGCTCGCTGACGTATTCCTTCATCGAGGCGTTGAACGCAACCTATCCGTACTACGCGGTGCGCCTGGCCGGCGGCCTGATGGTGCTGTCCGGCATGTTCCTGATGGCCTTCAACTGCGCGAAGACCGCGGCCGGCGCGGCGCACGCACCGGAAGCCGCGATCCCGCAGCCGGCCTGAGACCCCACCATGAAACACGAAGTCGTCGAAAAGAAAGTCTCCTGGCTCGGGCTGTGGATCGCCGTCGTCATCAGCGTCGGCGGGCTGGTCGAGATCGTGCCGCTCTATCTATCCAGCGAGGTCACGCATCCGGCGCCGGGCGTGAAGCCGTACGACGCGCTGGCGCTCGAGGGCCGCGACATCTACATCCGCGAGGGTTGTTACAACTGCCACTCGCAAATGATCCGGCCGCTGCGCGCGGAGACCGAGCGTTACGGCCACTACTCGCTGGCCGGCGAGAGCGCCTACGACCATCCGTTCCAGTTCGGCTCGAAGCGCACGGGTCCCGACCTCGCGCGCGTCGGCGGCCGCTACAGCGACGAGTGGCATCGCGCGCACCTCGCGAACCCGCGCGACGTGGTGCCGGAATCGAACATGCCGCCGTACGCGTGGCTGGCGGCGAGCGAGGTCGACGCCGACGGCACCGCCGCCAAGATGCGCGCGTTGCGCCGCGTCGGCGTGCCGTACACGGACGCGGACATCGGCGGTGCCGCCGACCTGGTGCGCGGCAAGACCGAGATGGACGCATTGATCGCCTATCTGCAGGGCCTCGGCATCGCCGCGGCGAACTGGTGAGACACATGGATACCTTCTTCTCGATGGGAACCTTTCGCGGCGTGGTCACGGCCGTGCTGCTCGGCCTGTTCGTCGGGCTGGTGATCTGGGCGTGGAGCCGGGCGCGCAAACCCGCGTTCGACGCCGCCGCGCGCCTGCCGCTCGAGGAAGACGCGCATGACTGACTCGCACGCCATCTTCATCGTCGTCCTGACGCTGGCAAACATCGGCGGCGCGTTGTGGCTGTTGTGGTGGACGCGCCGCTCGCGCGGCGAAGCGGCCGGCTCCGCCGCGACCACCGGCCACGTCTGGGACGAGGACCTGACGGAGCTCAACAACCCGTTGCCGCGCTGGTGGCTGTGGCTGTTCATCATCACGGTCGCGTTCGCCGGCGTGTACCTGGTGTTGTACCCGGGGCTGGGTAGTTGGGGCGGCACGCTGGGCTGGTCGTCGCGCCAGGAGCACGCGACCCAGTCGCGCCAGAACGCCGCGCGCATCGAGCGGACGCTGGCGCCGTTCGCGGCGCGCGACGTCGCCGGGCTCGTGCGCGATCCCGCCGCGATGACGATCGGCCGCAATCTGTTCCTGAACAACTGCGCGGCCTGCCACGGCTCGGACGGCGGCGGCGCGCCCGGCTTCCCGAACCTCACCGACCGCGACTGGCTGTACGGCGGCGACGCCGACACCGTGTTCGCCTCCATCGCCAACGGCCGCAACGGCGTGATGCCGGCCTGGGGCGGCATCCTCGGCGAGCGCGGCGTCACGGACGTGCTCGACTACGTGTTCAGCCTGCAGGGGCACGAACTCGACGCGGGGGACGTGCGCGCCGGCGGGCAGAAGTTCGCGGAGTTGTGCTCGGCCTGCCACGGCGCGGATGCCCGCGGCAATCCCGTGCTCGGCGCGCCGAACCTCACCGACGGCACCTGGCTGCACGGCGGCGCGCCCGCGACGGTGCGCCAGACCATCGAGCAGGGCCGCAACGGCACGATGCCGCCGCACCTGGCGCGGCTCGGCGAGACGCGCGTCAAACTACTGGCCGCATACGTGTTGTCGCTGGGCGCGGCGCAGGAGCCGCAGGCCGATGGAAACGCGCGTTGAACGGTTCCGCCGGCTGACGCGGCCGGCGCGCGTCGCCGGCATCCTCGGCTGGTCGTCGTTCCTGGCCGCGGCCGTCGCGACGATGGTCTGCTTCGCGTTCGTCGATCCGGACGCGCTGGCCGCGGGCGATGCGCCGGGATGGTGGGGGCCGCGCATGCGCGTGTACGCGCTCGGTTTCTTCTTCTTCTGGTTCGTCGGCCTGCTGGCGGCGGTCATCAGCTGGTCGCTGGCGCATCCGCGGCCGACGCGGAGGCGCTGAGTGGACGCACCCGCCTCGCTGTACGAGGCCCACCGCAAGGTCTATCCGCGCGAGATCACCGGCCGCTTCGCGCGTCTGCGCACGCTGTCCGTGTGGGTGCTGCTCGGCATCTTCTATCTACTGCCGTGGCTGGGCTGGTCCGGGCGCCAGGCGGTGCTGTTCGACCTGCCGGCGCGCAAGTTCTTCATCGCCGGCCTGGTGTTCTGGCCGCAGGATTTCATCTTCCTCACCTGGCTGCTGATCATCGCGGCGCTGTCGCTGTTCTTCTTCACGGCGGTCGCCGGCCGCTTGTGGTGCGGCTACGCCTGCCCGCAGACGGTGTGGACCGAGACCTTCCTGTGGATGGAGCGGTTCGCGGAGGGCGACCGCGCCGCGCGGCTCAAGCTCGACCGCGCGCCGTGGACGGCGCGCAAGCTCGGGAAGAAGGGCCTCAAGCAGCTGCTGTGGATCGCCTTCTCGCTGTGGACCGGCTTCACGTTCGTCGGTTTCTTCACGCCGATCCGCACGCTGGCGCACGAAGTGCTGGCGCTGTCGCCCGGCCCGTGGGAGACCTTCTGGATCTTCTTCTACGGCTTCGCGACCTACGGCAACGCCGGCCACCTGCGCGAGCAGGTGTGCAAGTACATGTGTCCGTACGCGCGCTTCCAGAGCGCGATGCTCGACAAGGACTCGCTGGTAATCACGTACGACCGCGTCCGCGGCGAGCCGCGCGGATCGCGCCGTCGCGGCTCGGATGCGCGCGCGCTCGGTCTCGGCGACTGCATCGACTGCAGGATGTGCGTGCAGGTGTGTCCGACCGGCATCGACATCCGCAAGGGCCTGCAGATCGAATGCATCGCCTGCGCGGCCTGCATCGACGTGTGCGACGACGTCATGGACAAGGTGGGTTCGCCGCGCGGGCTCATCCGCTACACGACCCAGCACGCGGTCGACGGCGAACCCACGCATCTCGCGCGGCCGCGCGTCCTCGTCTATGCCGCGCTGCTCGGCGCGCTCGTCGTCGGCTGGGTGGTGGCGGTCTCGCTGCGTTCGCCGGTGTCGCTCGATGTCCTGCGCGATCGGAATTCGCTGTTCCGGCTGACCGACGACGGTCACGTCGACAACGTCTACACCGTGCGCATCCTCAACAAGACCGAGCACGAGCGTCGATTCGTGCTCGAGGCCGAGGGCAGCACGCCGCTCAGCCTGGTCGCCGGCGCGAGCGAGTACGTCGTGCCGAGCGGCGCCGTGTTTTCAGTGCCGCTGCGCGTGCGGCGCGCAGCTTACGAGCCGCCGGGCGCGGAGACCATCCGTCTCACGGTGCGCGCGGTGGACGAGGCCGGCATCCACGCCACGACGAAGGCGCGGTTCCTGGCGCCGACGCGATGAATGGAGACGAACATGAGCCCCCGCGAGAACCCGGTGTTCTGGTTGATCTGGACGTTGCCCGCCGCCGCCGTGCTGGCCGGCTTCACGACGCTGGCGATCGCGCTGCAGGGTGCCGACCGCACGCTGCCCGAGGCCTATCACTGGGAAGGCGAGCGGCTCGATGCCGACTTCGCGCGCCAGCGCGCGGCCGTGACCGCGGGTATCCGGGTGATGCTGGCGGCCGAAGGCGGTCGATGCGCGGTGCGCGTGGCCGGCGCCGCCGGTGATCCGCCGGCGCTGGACGTGTTGCTGACCCACGGAACCGACGCGGGCCTCGATCGCGCGCTCAAACTACCGCGCGTCGGCGCGGACGAATACGCCGCCGACTGCGCGGCGCCGCCGCCCGGCAAGTGGCGGATCCAGGTCGATTCGCCGGGTGGCGCGTGGAGCGTGCGCGGCTCCGTGGACGGTGCGCTGCATCGCGTCGAGCTGCGCGCGCGCGATCCGTCGGGCGCGTCATGACCGCCACCGCGGCGAGTCACGCGCGCTGGTCGCTCGACGACGGCCGACACGAACACGTGGTGTTCCTCGTCGAAGGCATGCGCTGCGCCGGCTGCGCGCGCGGCATCGAGGCGGCCGTGCGCGCGTTGCCGGACGTCGAATCCGTCGCCGTGAACCTGGCGACCGCGCGCGTCTCCGTGGACTGGCGCGGCGCCGGCAGCACCGGCCTCGCGCAGATCCTCGCAGCCGTCGAGCGCGGTGGCTTCCGTCCCGTGCCGCTGGCCGGCGACGCGGCCAGTGCGCAGTTCCAGGCCGAACGCCGCGCGGCGCTGAAACGCGTCGGCTTCGCGTCGCTGGGCATGATGCAGGCGATGATGTACCTCGCGGCGTTGTACGGCGTCAGCGACATCGATGCGTCCATGGCGACGCTGATGCGCGTCACCGGAATGATCATCGTCACGCCGGTGCTGTTCTACAGCGGCGCGCCGTACCTGGTCGGCGCGTGGCGCGATGTGACCAACCGGCGTCTCGGCATGGACGTGCCCGTCGCGCTGGCGCTGCTGCTGGCCTGGCTGCCCAGCGTCGTCAACACGTTTCGCGGCACGGGCGACGTGTACTTCGATTCGGTCGGCATGTTCATCTTCTTCCTCAGCCTCGGGCGCTTCGCGGAGATGAGCGTCCGCCATCGCGGTTTGACGTCGGCCGAGGCGCTGGCGCGCAGCCTGCCGGCGCAGGTCGCGCGACTGCGCGCCGACGGCAGCCAGGAGCGCGTGGCCGCGACGGAGTTGCGCGCCGGCGATCGTTTCCTCGCGCCCAGCGGCGCGGTGGTCGCGGTCGACGCGACGCTGGCGCCGGAGTTGCGGCCGGACACCGTGGCGCTGCTCGATGAATCCCTGCTCACCGGCGAGTCCACCGCCGCGCACCGGCGCGGCGTCGAACGCATCCGCGGCGGCAGCGTCAACGTCGGTGCGCCGCTGACGCTGGTGGCGCAGGCCGCGGTCGGCGATTCGACGCTGGCCTCGACGGTGCGCCTGCTCGAACGGGCGCAGTCGGAACGGCCGCGCCTCGCGCGCGTCGCCGACCGTGCCGCGAGCGGCTTCGTCGCCGCGATACTCGGGCTGGCGGCGCTGACCGCCGCCGGCTGGATCCACCACGATGCCGCGCGCGCCTTTCCGGCCGTGCTCGCGGTGCTGGTGGTGACCTGTCCCTGTGCGTTGTCGCTCGCCACCCCCGCCGCGCTGACCGCCGCCGCCACGCGGCTGGCGCGGCTCGGCGTGCTGATCGCGCACGCGGACGCCGTCGAGCACCTCGCGCGCATCGACACCGTGGTCCTCGACAAGACGGGCACGTTGACGGAATCCGGCGGCGCGGTGCTCGACGTGCGCTTGTTCGGCGGGCTCGATCGCGCGAGCGCGCTGGCCACCGCGGCCGCGCTCGAACGTCGCTCCTCGCACCCGCTGGCCGCGGCGCTGCGCGCGCACGAAATGGCCGGCATCGTCGCCCAGGACCTGCGCGAGGAAGCGGGGCAGGGCGTCGAAGGCGTGATCGGCGGCACGGTGTGGCGCCTCGGGCGACGCCGCTGGGCGGAGCGCTGCGCGGAAGCCGGCGTCGTGCGGGCGCTGCCGACCGGCGACGACGCGACGACCTGGTTGGCGGGGCCGGCCGGCCTCGTCGCGGCGATCGACATCGGTGCGCCGCTGCGCAGCGGCGCACGCGCGACGGTCGACGCGCTGCGCGCGCTCGGGCTCGACGTGATCATCGCCAGTGGAGATGGCGAGGTCGCCGTGCGCCAGGCGGCGCGCGCGTTGGGCATCGAACGCGCGCTCGCGCGCTGCACGCCGGCGCGGAAGATAGCGCTGGTGCGCGAGCTGCGTCGCGACGGGCGGCGCGTGTTCGCGGTCGGCGACGGCATCAACGATGGCCCCGTCCTCGCGGCCGCCGACGTGTCCTGCGCCATGGGCACCGGCTCCGCGATCGCACACTGCGCGGCCGACCTGCTGCTGGTGCACGACGGCCTCGAGCAGCTGCCGCGCGCCATCGTCACCGCGCGCGAATCGCTGCGCGTGATGCGACAGAACCTCGGCTGGTCGCTGGGCTACAACCTCGCGGCGGTACCGCTGGCGGCGCTCGGCCTGGTGGCGCCGTGGCTGGCGGCGCTGGGCATGTCGCTGTCGTCGCTCGGCGTGGTGCTGAACGCGCGCCGCCTGGCGGGCCGGACACCGTGAGCATTGCCTATCTACTGGTGGCGCTGGGGCTGGGCGTCCTCGGCCTGGCTGCCTGGGCGCTGCTCTGGGCCATCGATGCCGGGCAATACGACGACCTCGAGCGGCAGGGGGCCATGATCCTCGAGGAGGAAGGCCCCGCCGACACCCCGCCGGGAGCCGGCCCCGCCTGACACGATATTGCGGCGATTTAACCCCGGCCGGACCCCCGCGCGGGCGGGACCGGATTGCATGCCGGGCCGGAAACGGTTTGACTGCCCGGCACCTTGATCGCGAAAAACACCCGCAAACTCCTCGTCCTGGCCCTGTTGCCATTGACCCTGGCCGCCTGCGGCGGCGACAAACCCAAGGACGACAAGAAGGCGCCGCCCGAGGCCGGCTTCGTCGTCCTGCAATCCCGCGCCGTGCCGCTCAACCTGACGCTGCCGGCGCGCACCACGGCCTTCGAGATCTCGGAGGTGCGGCCGCAGGTGTCGGGCATCATCCGCGCGCGCCTCTTCACCGAGGGCGCGCTGGTGCACGAGGGCGACGTGCTCTATCGCATCGATCCGCGCGTCTACCAATCCGCGGCCTCGCAGGCGCGTGCCGATCTCGCCAGCGCCACGGCCACCCGCGAGGCGTCGAAGGCCCGCGCCGAGCGGCTCGGCGAGCTCGCGAAGTCCGGGGTAGTTAGCCGCCAGGACCTGCTCGACGCGCAGGCGGCCGGCGACGCCGCGGTCGCGTCCGCGGAGCGCGCCCGGGCCGGCCTCGAGGCCGCGCAGCTGAATCTGGGGTTCACGCAGGTGCGCGCGCCGATCACCGGGCGCATCGGTCGCTCCGTCGTGACGACGGGCGCGCTGGTGAACTCCGGCCAGGCCGAAGCGCTGGCGACGATCCAGCGTCTCGATCCGATCTTCGTCGACATCCAGCAATCGAGCTCGGCGCTGCTGTCGTTTCGTCGCCAGCTCTCGGGCGGCGACCTGGCGCGCGCGTCCGCGAAGGTCGACCTGGTCCTCGAGGACGGCAGCCACTACGCGCACCAGGGCGTGCTGCAGTTCGCCGAGTCCGTCGTCGATCCGGCCACCGGCACGGTGACCGTCCGCGCCCGTTTCCCGAATCCCGACGGCCTGCTGCTGCCGGGCATGTACGTGCGCGCCGAATTCGCGCCGCTCGAGGCGCGCGCCGCGATCCTCGCGCCGCAGCAGGGCATCTCGCGCGACGTGAAAGGCAACGCGACCGCGGTGGTCGTCGGCGCGGACGACACGGCCGAGCTGCGCGAAGTCGTCGCGGAGCGCACGGTCGGCGATCAATGGCTGGTATCGCGTGGCCTGCAGGACGGCGACAAGCTGGTCGTCGAAGGCCTGGGCAAGATCAAGCCGGGGCAGAAGGTGCGGCCGGTGCCGATCGAGCGCGTCGCCGCGGACACCGCCGCGCCGCGATGATCTCGCGGACCTTCATCGACCGGCCCGTGCTCGCATGGGTCATCTCCATCCTCATCATGCTGGGCGGCCTCGCGGGCATCCGCCTGCTGCCGGTGGAGCAGTACCCGGACATCGCGCCGCCGTCGGTCAACGTGCGGGCAAACTACCCGGGTGCGTCGGCCGAGACGCTCGAATCCAGCGTGACGCAGATCATCGAGCAGCAGCTCACCGGCATCGACGGCCTGATCTACTTCTCCTCGAGCTCGAGCGCCAGCGGCACGGCGATGGTCACGCTGACGTTCCAGCAGGGCACCGACGCGGACATCGCGCAGGTGCAGGTGCAGAACAAGGTCCAGCAGGCGCTGCCGCGGCTGCCGCAGGCGGTGCAGCAGCAGGGCCTGGTGGTCACGAAATCGAATCCGGACTTCCTGCTGATCATGGCGGTCTACGACGAGACCGACCGCCAGAACAGCGCCGACGTCGCCGACTATCTCGTCTCGAACCTGCAGGACCCGATCGGCCGCATCGAAGGCGTCGGCGACTTCAACGTGTTCGGCTCGCAGTACTCGATGCGCATCTGGCTCGATCCTGCGAAGCTCGCCAGCTTCAACCTGATGCCGGGCGACGTGATCTCCGCGGTGCAGGCGCAGAACACGCAGGTCGCCGCGGGGCAGATCGGCTCGCTGCCGGCGCCGGTCGGGCAGCGGTTGAACGCCACCGTCACCGCGCGCTCGCGCCTGACGAGCCCCGACGAATTCCGCCGCATCCTGGTCAAGACGCAGCCCGACGGTTCCGCGGTGCGCGTCGGCGACGTCGCGCGCGTCGAGCTGGGCAGCGAGAACTACGGCACGTTGACGCGGCTCAACGGCCACCCGGGTGCCGGCATGGCCGTGCAGCTCGCGCCGGGCGCCGACGCGCTGCGCACCTCGGAGCTGGTGAAGGCCGCGGTGGTCGAAGCGGCGAAGCAGTTCCCGCCCGGCTACAAATACGCGTTCCCGCTCGACAGCACGCAGTTCGTGAAGTTGTCGATCGAGGAAGTCGTGAAGACGCTGGTCGAGGCCATCATCCTCGTCGTCATCGTGATGTTCGTGTTCCTGCAGAGCTGGCGCGCGACGCTGATCCCGGCGATCGCGGTGCCGGTGGTGCTGTTGGGCACGTTCGGCGCGCTGGCGGCGTTCGGCTTCTCGATCAACACGCTGACGTTGTTCGGCACGGTGCTCGCGATCGGCCTGCTGGTCGACGACGCGATCGTCGTCGTCGAGAACGTCGAGCGCGTCATGCGCGAGGACCCGGAGATCTCGCCGCGCGAGGCGACGATCCGCTCGATGGGCGAGATCCAGACGGCGCTGATCGCGATCGCGCTGGTGCTGTCGGCGGTGTTCCTGCCGATGGCGTTCTTCGGCGGGTCGGTGGGCACCATCTACCGGCAGTTCTCGATCACGATGGTCGCGTCGATGCTGCTGTCGGTGGTCGTGGCGCTGGTGCTGTCGCCGGCGCTGGCGGCGACGCTGCTGCACCGTCCCGCGGACGAGCTGAAGGCGCGCCGCCGGCAGATCGTGCACACGCTGCACCGCCACGGCGACCGCTTCCAGGCCGGCTTCGAGAAGATGGCCGAGTGGTACCGCGGCAAGGTCGAGCGCGTGATCCACCACGGCCGCATCGCGACGGGTGTCTATCTACTGCTCGTGCTGGCGCTGGTCGCGGCTTTCTGGATCCTGCCGAAGAGCTTCCTGCCGGCCGAGGACCAGGGCCGCGCGCAGCTGCAGTACACGCTGCCGCCGGGCGCCACGATGGAACGCACGCTGGGCGTGGTCCAGACGGTGGAGAAGTACTTCAAGGAGAAGGAGCCGGAGAACGTCCAGGTCATCTTCTTGATCGTCGGCCAGAGCCAGGCCGGCGCGGGCCAGAACGCGGGGCGCGGCTTCGTCGCGTTCGCGCCCTGGGACGAACGCAAGGGCCAGGCGAACAGCGCGCAGGGCATCACGCAGCGCGCGACGAAGTCGCTGGGCGGCCGCATCCGCGACGCGGAGGTCTTCGCGCTGAATCCGCCGCCGGTGCGCGGCCTGGGACAGTCGAGCGGCTTCACGATGGAGCTGCTCAACAGCGGCAACCTCTCGCGCGCGGAGTTCAAGGCGGCACGGGACAAACTACTGGCCGCGGCGCGCGGCGACGACACGTTGACGAACGTGCGCGTGAACGTGCTGGAGGACACGCCGACGCTGAGCGTCGACATCGACCAGGAGAAGGTCGGCGCGCTCGGCCTCGCGCAGCACGACGTCGACACCACGCTGACCGCCGCCTGGGCCGGCAACTACGTCAACGACTTCGTCGATCGCGGCCGCGTGAAACGCGTGTACATCCAGGGCGACGGCCAGTTCCGCAGCCGTCCCGAGGATCTCGACGAATGGCACGTGCGCAACGCGAACGGCGCGATGACGCCGTTCTCGGCGTTCGCGTCGACCTCGTGGAAGCAGGCGCCCGTCAGCGTCAGCCGCTACAACGGCTTGTCGTCGTACGAGATCCAGGGCGCCGCGGCGGCGGGCCGCAGCACCGGCGATTCGATGGACCGTATGGAACAGCTCGCGGCGGAGATTCCCGGCGTGTCGTACGAGTGGAGCGGGCTGTCCTACCAGGAGCGGTTGTCGTCGGGGCAGGCGCCGTACCTGTACCTGATCTCGCTGCTGGTCGTGTTCCTGTGCCTGGCCGCGTTGTACGAAAGCTGGTCGATTCCGGTGTCCGTGCTGCTGGTGGTGCCGCTGGGGTTGCTGGGCGCGGCGCTGGCGGTGTTCCTGCGCGGGCTCGAGAACGACGTCTACTTCCAGGTCGGCCTGCTGACGACGATGGGCCTGTCCGCGAAAAACGCGATCCTCATCGTCGAGTTCGCCGAGCAGTACGAGAAACGCGGCGAGAGTGCCGTCGCCGCAGCGCTCGCAGCCGCGCGCACGCGACTGCGCCCGATCCTCATGACGTCGCTGGCGTTCATCTTCGGCGTGTTGCCGCTGGCGATCTCCACCGGCGCCGGCGCGCACAGCCGCAATGCGATCGGCACCGCCGTCATTGGCGGCATGGTGACGGGCACGGTGCTCGCTGTGTTCTTCGTGCCGCTGGCCTACGTCGGCGTGCGCCGCGCGGTGCGCCGGCTCAGCGGTCGGGCGACGCCAGCAGCGAATCCAGTTCCGCCGGATCCACCGGCTTCGTGAGGTGACGGTCGAAGCCCGCGCCGAGCGCGCGGTCCTTGTCCTTCGCCTGTCCCCAACCCGTGATCGCGACCAGCGTCAGCCCGCGCAGCGCGGGATCCGCGCGCATGCGCCGCGCGACTTCGTAGCCGTCCATGCCGGGCATGCCGATGTCCATCAGCACGACGTCGGGACGGAAGCCGCGCACTCGGTCCAGCGCCTGGGCGCCGTCGAACGCGGTGATCACCTCGTGGCCGGCGAACTGCAGGATCATCGCCAGGCTCTCGGCGGCGTCGCGGTTGTCGTCGACGACCAGCACGCGTTTGCCCGCCGCGGGTAGTTCGGCGGCGGTGCGCGACGTGGCCGTCGCGGCGGCCGGCGCGCTCGCCAGGGGCAGCGTCACGACGAACTCGCTGCCGCGGCCGGCGCCTTCGCTGCGCACCTCGAGCCGGCCGTCGTGCAGTTTGACCAGCTGGCGCGCCAGCGCGAGCCCGATGCCGAGCCCGCTGCTCTTGATGCGGTCGCTGGGATGCACGCGCGTGAACAGGTCGAAGATGCGCGACTGCACGTCGAGCGGGATGCCGATGCCGTTGTCGCAGACGCGGATTTCGACCTCGGCTTCGTGCCGCGCCACGCGCAACACGATCTCGCCGTTCTCCGGCGTGTACTTCACCGCGTTGTCGAGCAGGTTCTGGAACACCTGCGACAGGCGCGTGGGATCGCCGACCAGCGGCAGATCGTCGTCCGGGATCTCGACGCGGACCGAGTGGCCGCGCGACCGGGCGGACGGCGCGACGACCTCGAGTGCATCCTCGAGCACCGGGCGCAGGCCGATCAGCTCCGAGCGCAACGTGACCTGGCCGAGCGTGATGCGCGAGACCTCGAGCAGGTCGTCGACCAGTCGCATCAGGTGCTGCAGCTGGCGGTCGATGAGATCGCGCGCGTGCCGCACCGTCTCGTCCTTCGGATCGCGCACCTTCAGCAGGTGCACGGCGTTCCGGATCGGCGCCAGCGGATTGCGCAGCTCGTGCGCCAGCGTGGCGAGGAACTCGTCCTTGCGCCGGTCGGCTTCGACCAGCGAGGACTCCATCTGTTTGCGGTCGGTGACGTCGCGCGTCGTGCCGGCGACCGCGACCACGCTGCCGTCTTCGCCGATGACGGGAACGAGCACGTAGTCGTAGATGCGCCGGCCGAACGTGCCGGCGAACGGCACCTCGCCGCGCAGCGGTAGTTTGGTGGCCTTGACCTGCTCGATCTCGCGGTCGTGCATCGCGGCGTGCCAGGGCTCGTAGCCGAGCTCGAGGCAGTGCTTGCCGATGGCTTCTTCCCAGGTCTTGCCCCACATCTTGAGCAGGCCTTCGTTGGCGTAGATGAAGCGGTGGTCGAGGTTCCAGACGTAGGCGAGGTCGGGCGTGTTGGTCAGGATGGCTTCGTAGAGGCGCTTCTGCTGGGCGAGCGCGTCCGTCGCGACCTTGCTGGCGGTGATGTCCGTGGCCACGCCAATCCACTCGACGACCTCGCCGGCGGCATCGAGCATCGGCACCGCGCGCGAATGGGTCCAGCCGCGCGTGCCGTCGGCGCGGATCACGCGATGCTCGAGATCGAATACGGTGCGGTCGCGGATCGCAGCATCGACCGCCGTCCGCACGCGGGCCCGGTCTTCGGGGTCGACGTAGTTCTCCATCCAGTGGCGGCTGGGCTCGCGCGTGTCCGGCACGAACTCGCGGCCCTCGAGATAACGCAGCTCGGTCCAGTCCGCGCTCATGCGGTAGAGGACGTCGGTGCTCGACGAGAGGAAGGCCCGGAAATGCTGCTCGGTGAGATGCAACGGGGACAGGGGGAGACGGCTCACGGAGGCTTCCGGCATCCCGGCAGCATGACGCAGTGCGGCGGCGCCAACGTAGGCGGGCGCCGATGGGCGTTGTCGGACGGACTCCTACGCCCTAATAGATCTCGGGGACCAGCATCTCCGGCGGCACGGCCTGGCGGGAATAGTGCTCGTGGCGCTCGCGTTCCGGCAGGACGACGCTTTGTTTGGGCGTCTGCTCGTACGGGAACTGCTTCAGCAGGTGGTCGATGCAGTTGAGGCGCGCGCGCTTCTTGTCGACCGCGTGCACCACCCACCACGGCGCTTCCGGGATGTGGCTGCGTTCGAGCATCACTTCCTTCGCCTTGGTGTAGTCCTCCCAGCGGCGCCGCGACTCGAGGTCCATCGGCGACAGCTTCCACTGCTTCAGCGGATCGTGGATGCGACCGAGGAAGCGCAGGTACTGCTCCTCGTCGGTGATCGAGAACCAGTACTTCAGCAGGCGGATGCCGGAGCGCACCAGCATGCGTTCGAACTCCGGCACCGAGCGGAAGAACTCCTCGTATTCCTCCGCCGTGCAGAAGTTCATCACGTGTTCGACGCCGGCGCGGTTGTACCAGCTGCGGTCGAACAACACGATCTCGCCGGCGGCGGGCAGGTGCGTGACGTAGCGCTGGAAGTACCACTGCGTTCGTTCGCGGTCGTTCGGCGCCGGCAGCGCGACGACGCGACAGACGCGCGGATTCAGTTTCTGCGTGATGCGCTTGATGGCGCCGCCCTTGCCGGCGGCGTCGCGGCCCTCGAACACGATGACGACCTTCTCGCCGGTCGCGCCGACCCAGTCCTGCAGCTTCACCAGTTCGGCCTGCAGGCGGAACAGCTGCTGAAAATAGGTCTTGCGGTAGTCCCGCTCGTTGGCGCCGTTCGCGCCGCCGTCGGGGAGCCCGGGCAGCGGGTGGTAATCCTCGACGTCCATCTCCAGCTCTTCGTCCCAGCTGTCGAGCAGATCGCGGCGGATGCGGGCGATCAATCGTTCGTGGTCGAGCGGTGGCGTGTTGTCGTCGGACATCGTGGAGTTCCCCGGCCTTGCAGCCGGGGAATGCTCCCGGGGAAATGTTTCAGTTTCGTTGAAACGCGCTCAGCTCAGCCGGATGTCCGCGACCTTGTCCTTGTACTCGCGCTTCGGATCGCGGCCGAGCAGCAGCTTGACGCCGGCCACGAGGTGGTTTTCGTTCAGCCAGACGTGGGCGTGCTCCGGATCGAAGCGGATCAGCAGCAGCTTGGGGTCGTCCTTGCCGCCTTCGTACCAGGCCGCGACGAACCGGTTCCACAGGCGGTCGATGATGGCGCGGTCGTTGTTGACGGTCAGCTCGCCCTGCAGCGACGCGAACAGCTGGTGGTTCTTCGCCGAGAAGCTCAGCGTCGCGGCGTGCGAGTTGCCGAGCGCACGCGCCAGGTCCGTCTCCTTGGACGTGAAGAACCAGATCGGGCCGCGCGCGTGCTCCTCGTGCAGGATCTGCGCGGACATGGGCTGCGTCTGGCCCTCGTCGCCGGTGAGGCCGAGCATGACGACGCGATCGTCGCCCAGGGCCTTCCAGAATTTCGCTTCGATTTCCGCTTCGGTGTTCATTCGATGCTCCTGGTGTCGAGACCGGCAGCATCGCAAGGCAGCTCCGCGGCGGGATGCGGCGCGCGGGGCGGATCGTTGTCGGAAGATGCCGGCGCCGCGGGGAGGGATGGCCCCGCGACGCCGTCTTCGCGAAGGGTCAGTTCGCGGCGAGCGTGCGCGGCAGTGCGCGGTAGCGGTGATAGTTCGTGAGGTTCGGGTTGGCGACGCGCGCGACGCTGCGCGACAACGCGTCGTTCACACACTGCTGGTACTGGTCGTGCAGGCCGAGCACGCGGCTGTCGAGCACCTTGCAGACGGATTCGGACGCCGAGCGCAGGCGGGCATGCAGGTTCTTCACGCCGCTGCCGCTGGCGAGATTCAGGTCGCCGTATCTGACGACCACCGACGACGAATCGGCGGTGACGGTGGCCGAGGCCAGGCTCGAGAAAGAGAGGGCCGCGACGACGGCCAGTAGTTTGATCGACTTCATGACATGTACTCCTCGTTTGTGAGGAGCGCATGGTGCCCGCGGTGCGGCCGCGAGCGGTTCCCGCTTTCTGAGCCGATGTTAAGTTTTACTGAAGGGTCCGCTAGTGGGTCGCGCCGAGGTGCTGCTCGCGCCATTCGGAGGGCGGCGCGCCCAGCGACTTCTTGAAGGCGCGGCTGAACGCGGCTTCGGAATCGTACCCGACGCGGCCGGCGATCGCCGCGATGCTGTCGTTCGCCGTGCGCAGGTAGTTGGTCGCCAGCTGCATGCGCCAGTTCGTCAGGTACTGCATCGGCGGTTGGCCGACGTACTGGTTGAAGCGTTCGGCGAACGCCGAGCGCGACAACGCGGCTTCCTGCGCCAGCCCCTCGAGCGTCCAGTCGCGCGCGGGGTTCGCGTGCAGCGCGGTCAACGCGCGGCCGACGTAAGGATCGCGCAGGCCGGACAGCCAGGTGGTGCGGTCGCCGGGCAGCTCCTCGAGATAGCGGCGCACGACGTCGACGAACATCAGCTCGCTGATGCGGCCGAGCATGGATTGCCCGCCCATGCGCGAGCCGCGCGATTCCTCGAGCGCCGCGCTGAAGTAGGCGCCGAGCGGGCCGCTGGTCTGCTTCGCGACGTGGATGATGCGCGGCAACGCGGTCAGCAGGGGGTTGTAAGGCCGCGAGTCGCAACCGAGGAAGCCGCAGACGAACCGCGTGGTTTCACCGGACTCGGCGCCCAGCGAGATGCGGATCGGCAACTGGCCGTCGGACGGCAGGCGGTACATCGACATCTCCGGCGTGCGCCGCATGCCGACCTGCGTCGCGAGCACGTGCGTGTCGCCGTGCGGCAGAACGATGATGTCGCCCGTGGTCAGGCGCAGCGGCGCCTCGCCCTCGAGCTCGGCCCAGCACGAGCCCTCGATGACGAGGTGATAGGAGATCAGGTGGTCCGAGCCCGGGAACATCTTCTCGACGACGCAACTGCCCTCGGGCGTCTCGGCCACCCACGGGCCGCGCGCGTTCACGTCGAAGAAGAAAGCGCCGGAGAGCCGGACCGCGCGCAACACGTCTGACAAAGCGTCCATCGATTCCTCGTTGCGGACCGTTGATGACCCCGGCGGACGTTCGTGGACGATCGGGCAAGAGATCCGGACGCCGGGTCATTGCCGGAGCGCCGCGCGATCCTCACCGGCGATCCGGCCGGATTTTCGGCCAAACAAACCGGACGCGTGGTCATTCGAAATTCGTCTCGCGGCACTTACTCTGCCAGCCGTCCCGAACTACAAGCAACCGAATTCTTGAAAATGGAGAACACGATGATGAAGGCCATTTGTGCTGCCACCGCGATGACGATCGCCGGTTCCACGGCTTTCGCGGCCGACGCCGCGCCTGCCACGCACCGCTACCTCGTGGAACGCACGTTCCCGGCGGGCGCGCTCGACGGCGTCGACGCCGCCACGAAGCAGAAGGTGAACGCGAACAACAAGACCCTGGGCGTGACCTGGGAGAAGTCGTACGCGAACGCGAACAAGACGAAGACGTACTGCGTCTACGACGCGCCGACCGAGAACGCCGTGCACGAAGCGGCGAAGTTGAACGGGCTGCCGGTCGACAACGTCACCGAGATCCCCGCCGACCTGAAGGCGGAGCCGCGCGGCGCCGTGCAGACGATCAAGGCCGGCAACCAGCGCTTTCTCGTCAAGCGCACGGGCGCCGCGAACGTGAAGGGCGACAGCGACGGCCGCTTCGGCGTCACCTTGCTGACGTCGTACGGCGCGAAGGACAACGCCAGCACGTACTGGGTGTACGAAGCACCCAGCTACTCGGCCATCGAGAGCGCGGCGAAGGCCAGCGGCTCGCCGTTCGAGTCGATCGTCCAGATCCCCGAGACGCTGTACCCCAATTAATGGGGACAGTCCCCGATTGCTAGCAAAAGGGGACAGTCACGGCCGCGCGGGGTCTTTGACGACGATCCTGGTGCGGTAGACATCCGCCTGGCGAACGCTGTTCGCCGGGCGGCGTGTCGTGAACGTGACGCGATTCGTGTCCGACCAGTCCAACATCGGTGCATACGTGTTGCTGCCCGGCGTGTTGATGTCGTCGGGCAGGCGTCGGCCGGGTTCGTAGCCGGCGCCGATCCTGAACGAGAAGTGGAGCGCGACGGGCTCGGTGGATAGATCGGGCGAGCGCGAGAAGAGGACGGTCTCGCCGTCACTCAGGAACGTCGCGTCGAATTCATCGGCGGGTGTGTTGAGGGAGCCGGGCAGTGGTTCGACGGCGGTGAAGCGCGCGCCATGTCGGCGCGCGGTGAAGAGATCCATGCGGCCCGCGCCGCCGTGGCCGTCGCTCGAGAACAGCAGCGTGCGGCCATCGGGGGACAGCATCGGTGCCCATTCGTTGCGTGCGGTGTTCACTTCAGCGCCTAACCACTGAGGCGTGCCGAGGCCGGCTTTCTTGACGGCGACCCGCCAGAGATCGTCGCCGCCGGCGCCGCCTGGGCGGTCGGACGCGAAATACACGTAACGCCCGTCCGCCGAAAATGCCGGATCGAAATCCCGCGTCGGGGAATTGAACGGCACGGCCGTCGCGACGCGCCACAGGCCGTCGATCTTGCGCGACATCCAGATGTCGTATCCGCCGGCGCCGCCGATGCGGTCGCGGCTGAACCAGAGCGCGGTGCGGCCATCCGGAGAGATCGTCAGGCGGATGTCGGACCACGAGGTCGATGCGATGCCGTGCGCGAATTCTTCCGGCAGCAGGTCGATGTTGATGCCGCGCGGCGGCAATGGCGGTTCCGCGGCAATCGCGAGACCGGCGAGAAAACCAATCATCACAGCGCCGAGGCGCCGCATCACCCGACTCGCTCGAAATCCGCGCTCCAGTTCGTCTCCCATGCGCCGCCGTTGGTCGACACGGCCTGTTCCCAGTGCGGAGTCGACGTGTCCGTGCGAGTCCAGGAGGAGCGCGCACCGTCGCCGGTCAGCGTCCCCGCGCCTTTCCCGAACCCGCCGACCAGCGGCGCGCCGAAATCCGCCGGCGCGCGGCTATCTACCCACCAGCTGCGCCAGACCTTCGCGCCGGCATCGTACGCGCGCAGGCTCATGCCGCGATACGTGCCGCCGGGCGCGTGGAACACGTTGTCGCTGACGTTGCCGAGGCCGCCCATGACCGGCCAGTTGTTCAGCTCGCTGGCGAATTCCTCCCACTTCCCATCCGCGCGCCGCCGGCGATTGCGCACGCGCCACCTGCCGACCAGGAATTGCCAGTCGGCCGCCGCGGGATCCGCCGGGCCGTCGAGCGGAATCGGCGTGGCCACCGCGCTGGTGCGCGTGAAGTAGTTGCGCCAGTTGATCTCCCAGGTCTTGCGCTCGTCCGTGGAGAACGACTGGTCCCACCACGGCCGCTTGCCCCGCGTCTCGTGCCAGCGGAACCGCACGGTGACCGGCGTGCCCTTGTGCACGTCGCTGCCGAAGAACTCGCCTTCGTCCTTCACGAAGCCGCCGCGCACCGGCGGATCGAGCCGGCCGGCGGTGCGGCTGTCGAGCCACCAGATGGCCCACTGGTTCGTTGCCGGGTCGAACGTGCGCGCGCTGAACGCGCGGTAGGTGCCGGTGGGGAGATAGAGGAGGTCGTCGTCGACGTTGCCGAGGCCGCCGAGCGTGTGCCAGAACGCGCTCTTGCCTTCGAAGCTGTCCCACGTCGTGCTGCCGACGAGCCGGTCGCGCAGGCGGTCGTGGTGGACGTCCCAGTTTCCGGTCAGCCAGTCCCAGTCGTGGGCGTGGTCGGCGGGAGAGCCGGCGGTCACGAGGCGGGGCGCGCCGAGCGCGCAGGCGGCGCCGGCCATAGTTAGACCGGAGAGCAGATCGCGGCGGGTGATGTTCATGGCGCGATCATCGACGCGCCGCGATAACATCCACCAGCAGGCAGATTCACCCCCAGGGCAAGGCATCCTTATGGTCGCGGAAGACAAGCTCCCCTCCTTGGCGTCGATCCGTGCATTCGAGACCGCCGCGCGGCTGGGCAGCTTCGCGCAGGCTGCAGCCGAACTCGGGACGACGGCGGCGTCGGTGAGCTACCACGTGCGCCAGCTCGAGCGGCAGATCCGCCTGCCGCTGTTTCACCGGATGGCGCAACGCGTGGAGCTGACCACGGCCGGCGCCGTCATCGCGCGCGAGGCGACGGACGCGTTCGCGGCACTGCGGGCCAGTTTCGTGCGCGCGGTGGACGTCGACGAATCGCGTCTCGCGCTGACGACGCTGCCCAGTTTCGGGACGAGCTGGCTGACGCCGCGGCTCGGCGCTTTCCGCAAGCGACATCCGCAGATCGCGTTGCGGCTCGATACGTCGAGCGATGCGGAGGACCTGAACGACGGCCGCTTCGACGCGGCCGTGCGCAACGGCAACGGACGCTGGCCGGGTTACAAGGCGGTCAAACTACTGCCGAGCATTTTCATGCCGGTGTGCGCGCCGAAGATGAAGGCGGCGGCAAGTGCACTCGCGAACCCGCGCCGCGCGCTCGACGTGCCGCTGCTCGGGCGTCCCGACTGG
>Ga0335075_10000548_pt1 | contig 65251 bp, 63 predicted proteins | sample Lox_Sample_24_FD_206723 | JGI IMG/M metagenome (GOLD analysis project Ga0335075, IMG submission 206723) | Soil microbial communities from Loxahatchee National Wildlife Refuge, Florida, United States - Lox_Sample_2.4 | ecosystem: Environmental > Terrestrial > Soil > Wetlands | place: USA...
CAACCTTCACGCGAAGGTCACTCTGCTTGGCCTAGAGATCGAAGACATGCTGTTTCTGGCGATGGCATGCGCTGTCGCGATGCTGACGGGGCAGTTTCTGTTCCCCAATAGCTACATGTTCTTTCTTCCCATGAACTGGTTCCTGATGCTCGCGGTGCTGGTTCTCGGAGTGCCGGGTTTGGTCGTGTTCAAGTACGGCAAGCCGCGCGGCTACCTGCTGGATCTCGCGACGTATTACGCCTTGCCGCGAAGCTATTGCGCGTGCGCCCGTGATCGAAAGGTAACAAACGAGTTCATCGTCGATCCCGACGAGATGGAGATTGGCTAATGCCCCTGACCAGAGCGCAGCACGAAAAGTCTCTCGAAGATCCGGCGGTATGCGAACTGCTGAAGATCCGGGATTTCCTCGACAACGTGATGGTGCGTACCGACGGCTGCTACGTTGCCGGTTTCCGTGTTGCGGGAACCATGACGTATTTCGCGGATGACGATGAGCGCAACGAAGCGAAGAGCGTACTCGAATCGCTTCTGCGTGCGATCCCCGAGCAGAGCATGCGGCTGCAATTCCGGTATGAGGTGGTAGAGAGCCTGAATGGGCTGCTTGAGCTTTATCGAAACGATATGCGTTCGGAGAGTACAAAAGTTCGCGTCCTCGATGAGCAGCGGATCGCCAACTGGCAAGACAAGGAGCGGCAGGGCGTTTTCCTGACGCGGATTGCGGCTGTCTACCTGATCTGGGATCCGGTCAGGCACAAGAGGGTGACGTTTGCGGGCGGGACGCCGATGAGCAAGGAAGACCGGCGCCTGGCACATGGCGGGTTCGCGCTATCGGTCAATAAATCGATCCAGAAATCGAGAAAAGAACACGAGGACACGCTCGCGGAATTTGAGTCAATCGTCACCGGCATCGGGTCAGCGATGAAGGCCGGAGGGCTTGGTCCGGAGCGGATGACGGAGGAGGAGTTATTCCTCGAAGTTAAACGGGCGATGCGTCCGACAGATCCGGACCGCAAACCGTTCCGGGCGCACCTGACAGAAGCGCGCTACATTTCGCCGCGCGAGCGAGCTACAACCGTAAGCATTCTGGGGCAGACCGAGACCTACCTCAATGTCGGCGGCCTTCTCTGGAGCTTTGTCACCCTCAACGCGCCTCCCGACGGAACTTATCCAGGCATCTTGCGCCAGCTGATGACGATCGGTTTTCCGATTGTGATCTCAACGCAAGTAACGATCCCGGACCAGCGGATGGTCCTTGATCGATACAAAAAGAAACTCCGCAAGATGAAGGCGGCGCAGAAGGACTCCAAAGGCAATCTCCGCGTGGATGTCACCGCGCAGGTTGCGACGCAGGAATTGATCCAGATTCAGCAGGAGTTGATTGCTAACTCGGTGAAAACGGCGCATGTGAGCATGGTAATCGGGATCCGCACCTCGGCGCCGGCCTGGTCTTCCGATCAATACGAGAAGGCGGAGCGGGAGCTTGCGAATCGGCGGCAGCAGGTACTGCACATCGTTGCGCACATGAACGGCGCGCGCGGGCAAACAGAGTCGCTCGCCACCCGGCGAATTTATCTCTCCACGCTGCCGGGACTGGCGGAAGATGACCGGCGGGAACTCGATCTGCTCACCCCACACGGCGCGGATCTGTTGCCTCTGGAACTGCCATGGTCCGGAACGACGCGCTCGCCCCTGATGTTGTTCGAGACGCCCTATCGCCAACTCCTGCCGTTCTCCCCCTTTGATCCGGCTCTCGAAAACGCGAACGCCATCATTGCGGCCACCTCTGGAGCGGGTAAGAGCGTTCTGGTTGGGAAGATGCTGCTTACCTGCGCCAGGCAGGACGCACAGGTTTCGATCATCGAGCGCGGCGACAGCTACTTTCACGCCGTGACGCTGATGGGTGGGAGGATGATCACGATGTCGCTCGACAGCGACCAGACGATCAATCCTTTCGATCTTGAGCCGGGGCAAACCGAGCCCTCGAACGATCACCTCTCCTTTCTCAAAAATCTCACACGTTTCATGATCGGCGACAGTGGCGAGGGCGACACCGACCTGCTCGACAACCTGATCCTGAACGCGATCCGCAAGACTTACACGCGAGCTCAGATGCGGACAGAGAAGCCAATCCCGCTCTATAGCGACCTTTACGACGAGCTCCAGAACTACTACGACGAAGACCGCAACCCGCGTGTCAATGAGATGGCGCGGATTGCGGCAACCAAGATGCGCGCTTGGGTGAACAACGGCATGTATGCGCGCCTGTTCGACGCGTACACCACGATCGATATGTCGACGCCCTGGCTCTATTTCAACGTAGAGCAATTGAAGGACGATCCGAAGCTCGAAGTGGCGATGAGCCTTCTGATCGCCTACACCACCACGAGGCGTGCCCAGGGAAGAACGAACAAGCGCTGCATCACCGTGCTCGACGAATGCTGGGCACTGCTCCAGTCTCCGAGCCTCGCGCCTGTCGTGGTGCAGCTGTTCAGGACGGCCCGGAAACGCAACGCCTGCGTGTGGGGCATCTCCCAGGCGGTTGAAGACTTCACCGGGACGCCGGACAAGCCCAACGAATTCGGAGGGGCCATTCTCGCAACGACCGCGATCAAGATGATCGGCCGTCAGAAAGGCAATCTGGATGTACTCCGCCATTTCGTGCACTTGAACGAGACCACCATCAATCGGGTCAAGTCTCTTGGCATGACGGAAAAGGGCCGGAAAAGCGAATTCCTGATCGTCATCGGGGAGAAGGCCGAAACAACGCACAGCCTGTTCATCGTCCCGACAGCTTTGGAGTACTGGTTGCTGACGACGTTTCCTCGCGAACGGTGGTACCGGCAATGGTGGCGGGCGACTCATCCTCAGATGCCGCAGATGGAGAGTTTTGAGGAGCTTGCGACGAACTTTCCCAATGGCCTTTCCGAAATACCGGAGTTGCCGGAGGAACGTTCCGGCGAAGTAAATCGTGCGGGCGCGACGGCCATAAGAGAGCCGGTTGTAGAAGACGCCCGCCGCGATTCCACAGATGTTGCGACGGCGCAAGACGCTATGGAGGAGCAATTGGTATGAAGTGGAAACCGCGACCGGACAGAATTGCGTTCACTCTCAGCTCCGTTCTGCTTTTGGCGCTCCTTGTCCCGACGCGCGCCTATGCGCAGTTCGGAGGAATTTTCTCCGCGATCCTCGGCACCATCACTGGGCCGATTGGGGGAGCACTCACGGACATCAACAGGATTCGCACCGAGATCCTTCAGACAGAGCAGCAGGTCCTGTGGCCCGTGGCGCTAATCGAGGAATCACGCAATTACATCGCGACGATAAAGGCGAGCTATCGCGGATGGATGAACAATGTATTCGCGTTGCGCGTCAACAGCGCCGTTCTGCCCGCGTCGAGGAGCCTTGAATCGGAGTTCCTGAGCGCGCAGACCGGCCAGATTGCGAACTTCAATCAGGGCTATGGGACCGAATACGGGGTGCAGCCTGCCATCGGTGCCGCACCACAGGTCAACCTTCAGATGATGGACATCGAGGACGCGACCGCGAAGGATGCGACGGCGCAATCGATGGCAGCAGACCAGGCCACTCAGACCATGCTGAAGACGGCGCAAGGTATCGAAGACCAGGCTGAAAGCACAGCGCCGGGAACCGCGGACATGGTAGCCGCTGAGGCGCGGACCGCGGAATTGGCCAGCATCGCTATGCAGCACAAATTGTTGGCCTATGAGTTGCGTGAGGCGGCGATCGATCTTGCCCATCGCAACGCAGTCCTCAAGCAATCGACCACCAACATGCAAAACCTCAATCAGCAACTGCTCAGTGGCATTGGAGGTGGACAGTGAAGCCGCTTCTCAAAGTACTCGGGATTGCCGCCGGAATTGGGTTTCTATCAATCCTTGCTGTCGAGCCTGCCCATCCTCAATTCGGCATCGACATCGCTGCGATTCTCGCGGGGCTCAAGGAAGTCGACAGCACCTTGAACAGCGCCGTGGCGTCGCCCCTCAGGTTGATCAACCAGGTCGAACAGCAGGAGCAGCAGTTTCAACGAGAGGTGCTTTATCCGGTTGCGGCCATCAATAGCGCGCGGCAGATGGCGACAAGCTTTTCGAGTTCATTTCTGAGTTTCCGTCAGCTGGGCTCGATGAATATTGCGAGCGCACAACTGCCATACCCGCAGCAACTCGAGCACCAGATGCTGTCTGCGGACCCCAACAACATCGGAAGTATTGGCAGCGCTTATCAGAATGTCTTCTCGCCGTTGCCACCGCAGACGGCGGTGCCGCAGAACGTGGCCTACCAGATCGACATGGGTGACGCCCAGGCACAGGATGCGATCAAGAAGGCAATCGAGCTTGACGCTTTCGCAGCGCGGGAGATGGAAGTCGCGCAAAAACTCAATCAGCAGATCGCCGCATCGGCTCCGGGGACGGCCCCGATCCTCGATGCTGAGGCAAGCGCATGGGTCGTACAAGCAAATGCCTATACCCAGATGGGAATGGCCGAGCTACTGCGGCTGAACAGCGCGAGCGTTTCCAACCGCAGCGGAGCGCTCAAAGATTCGACCACACAGATGCAAAACCTGAACCAGAGATTGCTCCAGACTCTAACGCCGCATTGATCGAAGGGGTTTTCGATGCCAACAGGGATTTTCGAGTTCCAGACGATGCTCACCTCCGCCGTGAACGGCATCAGCGGGAGTCTGCTCGGAACCGAGCAAAGCGTTTCCTACGTCCTGATGACGATCTGTCTATCCCTTGGGATCTACGAAGCCTATACCAGAGGCGGAGATCTCCGCTCGCTCGCCGGAACGCTCCTCAAATACACGGTCGCCGCTTTCCTCATCGGCAACTGGACTGCATTCTTTTCGGACCTTTACGGCGGCTTCAATCAGCTAGCCAGCGCGGTTGATAACAGCTATGGAACTGTAGATCTTGCAAAAAACTGGACTACCCAATTGCAGTATCTGTTCCAATCGAACGGATATGATGCAATGTTCAAGGCAATTCCCTGGACACCTCCTGCCCTGCTTACATTGGTCGAAATCGCTCTCGCCTACATCATCTATCCGATTGCTGTCCAGATCTTTTCTCTGATTTATACCTTCTGGGGCACCTGCCTCTTTGCGATGGGGCCGTTTGTCATTGCCCTTGCCCCCAGTTCCCTCGTCAATTCCCTGACGAAGTACTATGCGCTAAATCTCGGTGTCTGGAATGCCTGGTCGATCATCTACGCCGTCTTCGGCTGTCTGATCACGGCCATCCACGCCAATGATGTCAACGCGATTCTGAACGGGGATCTCGGCAGCTTCGGTCTTGGGCCCACTATGGGCGCGACGGGGCCGCTCGATGGTGGAATTGAGACGATCGGCCTGATCAGCATCATGTACGCCATCTGCATCCTGCTTATTCCGATGGTTGCCGCTTTCATCCTGCGGGGCCAGTTCTCCGCGGTCGGCGCCGGGATTTCGCTCGCAGTGTCGAGGATTACTCAGGGCGCGACCAGGGGAGCGGAGTTGGGTGCAGCGGCCGGGCCGGCAGGTGCGATCGCCGGGGGATTCGTCGGCGGAGGAATGGGGCTGATGGGCGCTGCAGTCCCGTCGCAGTTTTCAACCGGTAACGCCTACGGAATGGCAGCGATGGCACAGGGTGGCAGCGGAAGCATGCCACCTCCTAACACGCCCGACGACCCGAATATGACACGCAATGCGTAGCGAAGGAGCCCAGGAAGTCATGGAAAAGACGAAAGCGAAGAACGAGACGCCAAAGTTCTACGAGATGGACGGGGCGCTGCGCGCCTATTCGAACCGCAGCATCGTTGTCGCGGGTGTCATGGGATTCGTCGCCTTGGTCGCTGTCGCCGGCTTCCTGTTGGTCCGCCTGGAACCGCCGACCGTAATCCGCATCGGGAGCGACGGACAGGCGACCGTCATATCCCCATATGAGAACGTCAAATCGCGCCTGCTTCCCGCGCTTTTAGCTTCCCGATCTGCTGGATCCGCGCCCAACGAGTACGAGAAGCAGGCCTTCATGACCAGCTTTCTTACCCGGTATCTGAGCTACGATGCGCACACGCTTTCGCAAAACTGGGCGGACGCGATCAATCAGATGACCGAGAATCTGCGGAAACAAGCTCTCGGGGATCTCGAAAAGAATGACACCGTGGGCAAGCTCGAACAGGAGCAGGCGAGTTCCACGTTCAAGCTGGACCACATCGAGCAGGACAAAACCGAGCCTTTGGTCTATACGGCCTTCGGCGTGCGAACGGTTCGCACACTCGATAGCAATCAGGAGTCGATTAACCAGCTCGTAGAGGAGTATCACATTCGGCTGGTCACCGTGGACCGTTCGGCGGCAAATCCCAGTGGACTGCTCGTTGCCGAGTACTGGTCGAAGCAGATCGAAGGTGAGAAACGGGATGCGGTACTGGCCGGAAACCAGACTGGTCCTACTGGAGGGAGCGAGCAGCCATGAGCACGGATACAGCGCGTGTAATGCCGATGCCGAATGCGACGACAGTTGCGGTGGGCGAAAAGAAGCGGCGGCGTAAGAGAGCGGATGCTGACGCCGACCCGGGAGATTCGCTTGTTCTCTATTTCCTCGGTGCGGCTAGTCAGAACGACAGCGAGCCCATCGTTTTGAAAGATCGGTTCCCCAACGAGGGCGGAGCGATGGTCGAATCGCTCAAGCGGGACGTCCCCTATTACCGCGTCGAGGTATGGAGATCGCGCGCGATTGTGAAAGAAGGAAGTGTCGAGATTAAGAAAGAGGCGGTTTCCGCGCGGAACTGAGAGTAGCGCGCGGACGAATTCAGAAAAACCGATCGACAAAGCACTGCTTTGATGATTCGGTTCTCTGAGCCACCTTGCGGGCTAACTCGCGAGGATTCGTACCGCTGACCCGGCATTCGAGCCTGGTTAGTTCCCTTCAACAACGGTCGGGAAAGAACCAGGTCAACCGGCGTCGAGCGGGTTGGCATGGATTCTTCCTGTGCCCAAAACACAAGGAGGACTCTCATGCAAAGTGCGTATGGAAATCGAATTGTGATGCTTGATATCGACACCAACGGGCGCATCGAGGAACGGATTCCCGGCACAGGACAGGAGTGCTGGTTGGATCGCACGCTTCTCGGCGCAATGTACCCGAACATTCACGTGGCGCTGGTCAGCGTTCCCACCGAGCCCCTGAACGATGTGGAAGAGGCGACGGTTGCCGACCGCATGACCGCAATCTCGCACGATGGGATTGGCTACAGGATGGTCGGGGCGTCCGGTTCGGCCAAAAACGGCAAGTACTACTACTGCGATACCCAGCACGAGCCCCTCATCGCCAGACGGTTCCAACAGTGGCCCGAAGCTGCCATCACGTACTTCGGCATTCTCGTGTCGAGTTGCAAGGTCGTACACGCGGAGTCCAAATCGACGGTGATGGTGGTCAAGGACCTGGAACTTGGGACCAACGACTGCCGCGGATGGATCAGGAAAAGCCTCTTCGAGAAGCTGGTGCTTCCCGGAGGGCACTTTTACCAGTTCCGCCTCGCTTTCGCGGAAACCCAGGCGAAGGGAAGCTTCAAGGTCATGCCGGACGAAGTAGCCGACGCGTTGAACGTCGACATCATCGTTCCGGAAAGCTCCATCAAGCCAAGCATCAAAATGCCGAATACCGTGGCCGGCATGATCGGACTCGGCTCGCGCGTCTACACAACCTCGGTTGTTCTTGGGATACGGGAAGTGTCTCGTCCCCTTGAATTCGAGTCGAGCTACACCGTACTCCAGCACGCGCCCGCGGAGTCGATCGAAACCGAGATCGTGCCGCAGGCCGTCGAAACAATCGAGACGCTCAAAACAGCGTGGAGAGAGGGCAATCACCGTAAGGTGGTTGAACTGATCGGCCGCGAGGTGCGCCGCGACGGTGACTCCGAGGAAGAAGAGTTCCAACGGGTCGTCGAGGCGGCACTGCTCGCGGATGGTTCGGGCGAAGTCACCCGCCATCCCTACGTACACGCCCAACTGAGCAAACTAATGGCGCACTGGGCCTACAAACTGATGACCGGAGGAGGCGTCGAACTGCCGGCCTTTGCGCTGGCGGACGACGGCTTTCTGGCACTTCAGGATGGCAAGGTTCTGAGCGGCGCCGACTGGATGCCGCTCACAGCAGCCATCACAACACTTTCCGCGAAGCGAGGTCTATGCGTGCGTTATCCGGTACGCATGAAGGAAGACCTGCTTCCGCTCCAACATCTTCACGGTGAGAATCTGACGGTTCAGCTGATGTCGCGATTTGGGCTCGATCTGGAAGATGCAGCCCGGATCGTGGATGAGCAGCTGACGCTTGAGGGGACATACACACTTCATTCGGAAACCGCTAAGCGCAATGGCGGGGATTACGACTTTGACTGGGTGTGTGTCATCGACGAGGATCGCTTTCCACGCTTCGTGGAGAGCCGGTTCCGCATGGAGCATGAGCATGCGGTCACCAAAACCAAGGCGGGACGAGCGAAGTCTCCCTGGTTCTCGCTCGAGTTCGTTGCCCTCAAGTCGCGCGGGAATCAGATTGGGGTCATCACCGACCTGATGAGTTCCTGCGTCGCGAGTGGACGTGAGGACCTGCTCTACGAGTTGGTCTCCGAGCTTCAACTGGAGATCGACTCGCTCAAACACAACACCAACGCCGACCGGAAGAAGCTGCAGGCGATTCGCCAGCAGGTTCCTCCGGCGCCTTGGCTTGCTCTCAAAGAAGCCAAGGCGATCAATGACAAGGAACTGCCACTGTCGCTCGACGTCCTGCCCACGGATCGTATCGGAAGGCTCTATAACATTCTTCGCAAACACATCGAGGAAATGGTGGAGAAGCCTTTTCCAATCGAGCAGTTCCGCGGCCTGATCACAGGGAACGCAGTGCAGGCTCCTATGTTCGCCGAATCGCGTCTGATCAATTCCGTGTACGCAGCCGGTCACGGAATGATTCAGGCCAAACTCAACGAGGAGCAAAAGGCACATGAGCAGGCGACCGAACGCCTGGTCGAAGCGAGGAACTCAGGTGATCGGCAACGCATCGCGGCCGAGCAACGGGAATTCTCGAAAGCGAAGGCCCGCCACCGCCGTGCTCAGGAACATGCCCGCGAACAGGCTGCTTCGCTGCAATCCATCATTCGCAGTTGGGGCGATGGAAAGCAGGAAGACCGGGTGGGCTGGTGCCAGGCGCTCCATACTGTCGTCTCGCGCGGAAAAGGCATGGGATCGATCCTCTTTCACGCTTTTCCGCAGGAGGTGATCGATTCGATTGCGGCGCGCACGGGCGGGATTCGCACGCAAGTACTGTGCCCAGCCGAGAAAGTGCATGTCGTAGTCGAAAGCAATTGTCTCTATTCGCTCCGTGGGGAGAGGAAAGAATTTCTGCTCCGTATGGACGGCGTGACACAACAGATCGTGCGTGATCGTTGACGTGCGTCAGGGCGATCGATTTTGCCTGTCTGCGGACGATCAAAAACCAGCCACCCGGTGGAGCGGTAAGCGAGCACTTGACCTCCTCCGGGGGCAAAGACTCGCTGCCGCGCGCCCGGGAAGATGGGAGAGCAGCATGCGATTCCTGAACTGGCGCAGATCGGACGGAGCTGTTCGAGTTTCTGTCCGTCTCCAGCGCACGCCACAGCAGTGGTTCTTCCAATGGAAGGTTTGCGGAAGACGCCGCTACTCGAAACGCGAACTGCTTGACCTCGAAATGCGGGTCAGGAAGCTCGTTAGCCGATGCCCGGCCGCAGGCCCGGCAATCGAAACTCACTCCGTATGGCTGTGAGTCAACCACCTGGCAGGAAGAGGATCGCCCCAAAGGGTCCTCTTCCTCCGGGAGAAACAACGGAGACGTGTCATGCTCCTCAAAGAAGCGGCAGTTCCATTCCTTCTCTTTGGCGCAAGTTTCGCAGTCGCGCAGAACGTGGTCCATCAGACAGTCCATCCGGACCAGGTCATCCCAATTCAAACCGCTCTCAATCACATCAGCATCATCATGCTGCCGGAGAAGATCGTGCGCGTGGCCGCCGGGAGCGATGCGATCGAGATCGAGTGGCACGAAAACAACGTGTTTATCAAGCCCCTTCAGAGCGGTCAGGCCACAGATCTGATGGTCTGGACGGAACACCAGTTCTCGGCCTACGAACTTGAAGCGCCAGGGGACGTGAAACAAATGACATTCGTCCTTGACGAATCCGCCTCCCCGCTGCCGCGGGTTAAAGGCGCGAATGTGCCGCCGGCGAAGCCATCTGCCGATGAGGTCCGCTCGCTCAGAGATTCAGCCATTGATTCGGCCCTGCTCAAGGTCACGCCCGTCGACGGGCACGACGCGCATCCGCCCAAGAATCAGGTCAGCGTTTCGATACGGGATGCCGTCCGCGATGGAGATTCGGTGTTTGTACGCTTCGCGGTGACGAACAGCAGCGCCCAACCCTATCGCGTTCTTTCGCCGCAGGTCTTTGAAATCACGCCTCAGCAAAACGCCGATCTTCTGCCCGCGTTGACGAATAAGCAAATCAGCGACAGATCAGTTGCCCAGTTCCAATCGAATCAGACAGACCAGATCGTCGTCTCGCAATCGAACATTCCCGAAAAGGACCTCTCGCCAGGTGCAACGGCAGAGGGAGTGATCCAGATCCATCCGAAGGATGCGGCGAAGCCAGGCGTCTATCAGTTCGTTTTTGGCGATGACTCAAGCCGTGCGGTCAAGGCAACGGTGGTGCTCTGATGCCCGCCCAGGAATTCATCACTCCTGAGGAGGCGCGCGTGCGGCTTCTTATCGCTTACACGCAGGGTGGCGACGAGAGCTTTTCGGAGACCTTGCGGCGGCCGTTTCTGAACCCGGTTGAGCAGCGAAACGCGAGCGGCAGACGCAACCTGCACCCACTGGTGATCGTTGGCTTCGTGCTCGCGGCCGTGGCTGGCGCATCGCTGATCGTCTTCAGCTTTGCGGTCCACGCACTGTGAAGGGTGGTCGGCATGCAGGGAGAAGTTCACTATCGTCGTCATACCGACGCACAGGACGCTCTCATCGTGGCCTGGGTCCTCATTCTCGGCGTTGTAGGCATTCTCTACTTCGTCGCCTGGGATAGGCTTCATGTGCGCGCGGGCCAACTGATCGAGCTGACCATTTACCCCTTTCTTGCCTTCCTATTTCTTTGGGAAGCACTTCGCTATCGGGCCACCAGGACCAGAACAATGGAGGAAGCGTGGCCGCGGCCGATCCCCTATGTACCTCGCGAGCAGGAAGAGAGGCATATCGAGGAGGCTCGGCGCCAATCGTCTGTCCTGCTCGGTTACGACATCTTTGGGAAGCCTTTCTACTGGTCGGACAAAACCCGGACGATGCAGTCGAATGCCTTTGGGATGACAGGAGCCGGCAAGACGAATCTCCTCCAGACCGTGACGGAGCAGGACATCACCCGAGGCGCACCGATCATCTTCATCGACGGCAAAGCCGATAAAAAGCTCCTAACCGAGCTGCTGCCGTCGATCGAAGCGGCGGGGCGGATGCAAGATCTTCGGGTCATCGACCCCATGCGGCCTGAGATTTCCGCGCGCTATAACCCGTTCTGGGCACCGCAGGGCAACGCGGAAGAGCACGTGGCTTTTGTCTTTGAGTCCTTCAACATGGAGAAGGACTTCTTCGAAGGCCACCAGCGCGTCTACCTCGAAAACATTGCGCGTGTGCTCTATTACTCAGGCAAGAGGTTCAACTTTCACGATGTCCTCGTCTGCGCCTACGATCAGGCGGTCCTCAAAAAGCAGATGAAAATGGCGCTGGACCGCGTGGCGACCGATCCCACCGTCACCCATCAACAGAGACTGACGCTCACGATGAGCGTACGAAATCTGCTCGAATCGTTCGAAGACAAGGAGCGCGTCTCGAAGATCCAGGGGCTCATTAACGAGATGATGACCTTCATGGGCGACGAGATGGCCCTGATCACCGGCCCCTATGACGAGTTGCTTTCGCTCGACGAGGTGATCGACCAGAAGCTGATCTTGTACTTAAGCCTGAATGTGAACGTCAACGAACGGGCCGTGACGGCCCTGGGCCGGATGCTCCTTCAGAACCTGCAACTGATGATCGGCCGGCGTTATTCACGCGCCGAAGAGGGTGAAGAGCAGCCGTTTGTCAGCGTGATCATGGACGAGTTCTCACCGTTCGCCTACGAGAACTTTGCGCACATTTTGCAGACGGCGCGCGGCGCCAATGTCGCCTTTCTGTTTGCTCTGCAGAGCGCACCACAGCTGCTTCAAGTCGGCCGCGGGTTTCGCAACGACGTTTCCAGCGCGCCCAACACAACTTTTATGCTGCGCACCAAGGACGAAGAAACGGCCAAATACTTCCTGAACGCGAGCGCGCGTGTGCGCCAGATGCGGCGCAGTATGCGAATCAGGAAGAGAGGTTTGTTTAACCCTGACTACGAAGAAGGCATTGAAGGCAGCCAAACCGAGATCAAGGACACGCTTGCCCAGGACGAACACATCAAGAAGATGCCCGTGGGTCAGATGGAAATGCTGATGACTGACCCGATACTTGGCACGATCCATAAGCACCTGCACATTCTGAAAGCGTCGAGCCACTGGCTACCGCGTGTACCGATGAACGTCTACCCGAAGCTCACAACGGTAGCGTCGGATTCGCACGGGCTGAATCTCAGCTTTCCCAATCCGGAGCTTGAAGAGAAGAGACAGAGGAGGCGCAAGAAATGAAGCGTTGCGCAGAGCTGGTTGTGGTGTTCCTCATGTCGTCGGTTACTGCGGGAGGGTTGCAGGCCGATCGCAGTTCCTATGACCCGGTGGCGCACCAGGCCCAGGCAAAACAGCCGACCGGAATCGTCGAAACGATTCTCGCAGGAATCAATCCGCAGAACCGCGACTACGGCGCTCAAGTGGGAGAGTGGCGCAAGGAGATCCTCGAAGACACACTCCACCAGGTCTATTTCTGGGGTCTGATCCTGCTCACCATTGGCTTCGGTATTTCCGTCGCCGGAAACGGATGGCTACTCAAAGAGCGGGAACGGAGATTGTCTATTTCCGCAGATGTCGTCACACAGTTGTTCAATGCCTACGTCGGCTCGCGTGCCAAGGCGCTCGAAGTGATTGCCAAACACAATACGCTCGTCGATCGCTACAACACGCTTGACCGCGAAACGCAGCGCCTCGCGGAGCAAATCGCCAACTCCTCAAACAAGCCAATCCAGTCCGAGTTGGACTTTAACCAGGCACGCGAAGACCGGGGCGCTTCACTTCAGGCGGCGGCCACGACGACCATAGTTGCCGCGGACGTATCCCCAGTGCTCGAGACTGGGCCGGGTGAAATCGACAATCTGAGAGCCCAACTTTCAGAGGTTGAGACCAAACTGCAGCGTAAGACGGCCCAGCTACAGGCCAAGGACAACCAGATTACGAACCTGCGGGAGAGGTTGAGCCGTGCGCACGACAGTCTCGAAGTGCAGCGAAGCGGGAAGCCGGCAGCCAACCCGTCAGGAGCGAATGGATGATCGTTCGCTGTCTTAGTTTCGGTTCTTTGTGGTGGCTGCGGCCGGGCAATCAGACCTCAGACCCGCTGCGATTCTCCACTCACGCCGCGGCATTCAACACCACTGGCTTCCGCGATGGTTCGCGTGAACGTCGGTTGTGGCACGTGTCTGGCATCGTGCGGATCAATCTTGCTTCGCATGCGCGGGCCATCGGCGCGGCCAGTTTCGGGGAAAGTTGCTATCAAAGTCCCGGTCCCGAGAGGCGCGGAGAGTGGAATCGGCTTCTGCTTGGCAAGCACGCCGGGCACACCGTCCGGGTCGATCGCCTGCTCCTTTGCACGTTGAGTACTGTCATCGGCCGCATCGATTTCGACAAACCCTGGCACGATGCAGGCGTGAGCGTGGTTGCGGGGAGTGCGCTCCGCGGCGTCCAGGAGACGTTGCTGCTCGCTGTCCCGGGTTCCGAATTGCGAACAGAGGTGGGAATATGGGAAGTCACGTGGAACGGTATTCAGCGGAAATAAGCCCGGCATTGCCTGCACGGTCTCCGTATATCCACTACAACCGTGAGCGAGACCTTCCGTTGATGTTGGCCATCCGGAACGCCACGTTCATTTCTCATAATCAGCTCTGGGAACTTGTTCAGGCGAGGGACTTGGAGACTTCGCGACGGTCCTTTAACTGGAGAATTGCTCGCCTTACCGCGGCCGGCGTCGCAGAAAAGCTTTCGCCATTGCTCCCGTATCCGGGTCCCGTGTACACAATCACACGCGCAGGACTCGCTTGTCTCGAAGCCTGCGGCGAGGGTTTGGTCAGCCTCACGTCGGAATCAAGGACGCTTGCGAACCTGAACCAGATGCAGCATTACCTAGAATTGGCAGAGGTGCGCGGGGCGATTCGCAGGGCTGGCGTACTCAGGGAGTGGTCCAGCGATCTTGAAATTCGATCTATTAACCAGTCGATTGACGTTCCCCTGGCGAAGGACTACGACGCGATTGCCGATGTGGAATGGGAAGCGAAGTCCTACAGAATCGCAATCGAGTACGAACGGTCGCTGAAGTCTTCGGAGCGATATCGCGACCTCGTGTCAGCCATTGCCGGCGAGCGCCAGGTTCAGATGATCCTGTATCTCACCTCGTCAGTTGACCTTCTCTACCAACTGAAGGCGGAGTTCGATCGGCAGGATTTCCCCGTAGCCCTGGCGCCGTCACACTCCTTTCGGCTCAATCCGCTCGCTGTACGGCTCTACACGACGCGTAAGTTTGAGCTGACGAGAGCCACCATGCCGATGCTCATGCGCATGCTCGCCCCTGGCGCAAGGGAGCTTCGAGCCTAATAGTTTCGCTCAATAATCTCCAACAAACACACGGTCTCGCGCAGAGTGTCAGCTTTTAGCTGCAAAGACTGGCGATCATTCGCGTTCTCTGCCAACCGCAATTCGGGGCGCTAATGACATCGAAGTACGTGATTTTGCGAACCCATTCCTGCCGCGTTCCTCTCGGCCTTTCGTGTCTTCCGGTTGTCTTCCCCTCGACTACCGGAGAGCACTGGAAGCTGCTGAACGGAAAAGGGATATTTCTGACTATCCCCCCAAAGCGTTGTAGTTTTGAGGTGTCGAAGGAAGCGCCTTAGATTTCGGCCAAAAAGGCGTAAGCGACAGAGTGCTTCGTTTGCCCAAATAGCGCGTCCCTGGCGGGGAAGACAGTTCAAAAAGTGGCCAGTGCTAGGAAGCGTTGTCTTGCTTCGCCTTGAGTAGCCGGTATCCAACGAGCCACAGAAATTTGTCGACGTCCTTGAGAGAGTAACCTTCCAGGTCGTAGGTAGCTTGAAACCGCTTCACGATTGCGTGAAAACAGGCGTAGTCTTTGCACTCTGAATCTTTGAATTGAAAATCCAATTCCTTCGACTTGTACGCACGAAGCGCTTCCCACATATTCAGGTCGTAGATTGCGTAAGCTTCTTGGTTGTGCCAGCTGCAAAACTTTGTGGCAAATGAGAAGTAGTGTTTCCTCGTTCCCTGAGACTTCCAGATCGCATCGACGGCGTCCGAGTGTCCCTGCTTCAGCGTGGTGTCCAAGCCGTCTATCCTCCAGATGTGGACAGCGAGGGGATGAAGGTCCACGTCCAGAACTCTGGCATGATAGAGCGCATTGATGGTGACGACCTTAGTGAGCACGTGTTCAATTCTCTTATTTTCGCGATAGGTAGCAATCAGTTCGCCCAAAGTTGATTCCGCCCGGGCGGTCTCAGGATCCTCAGCGAATGCGGCAATTTCAGCATCGATGTGTTCTTTCGGGTTGCGCATTATGCCCCCATTGAATGATGCGGCGCCCGGAAACTTGAGCCGCCACTCATGAAGAGTTCAAATATAGCGTTGTCGTAATTTCGGTGTCGCACCGAGAAAGCGTTAATCCCGATCCTTACCTGTCCGAACGCGGGCTGCAGAATCTGGTCGAGGGCCGGGTCGTTCTTCCATGCATAGCACGCTCTAGTGGCGAATGCGGCCTGCGCGCGATTGATTTCCCCGGGAACCGGGCGCCGCGGTGCGAGCGTTCGCGGTACTAATGGCAAGATGTGCAGACAGTGGGTTGAGCTTACCGGCAAGATAACCTCAACATCGTCGGTTGCGAATCCGTGACCATAGGTCAACAACCCGTTCGCCAATCGCTTCCAAGTGATCACGGGAGCATCTCCGATCACGAGCGGCAAGTCCCGGGTCGTTTCGAGGATCATCCAATCTCCACGGTCGAGTGGCTCGTCAAGGAACTCCATCGCGCGTTCCATGCTGTCGATGTAAGAAGTCTGTTGATGTTGCTCGGTCTGCATAATCGCGATCATCTGCTCGGCAGATCGCCGTACTTCTTCGCGTGTGACCGTTCGGCTGAGTGGGTGGCCGAGACGGATGATTTCCAGTGTCCACCGCCCCGCGACCCGGCCGATCTTTTCGTCGTCTGCGAGAAACGCTCGCGTTGATTCAATGGCGACCGCGATCTGCTCCCGCGTCGCGCCCCGTCGGTTCTGGGAGCGATTAAACAGGAGAGTGATGTACCGGGTCAGCTTTCGAATATCCTGCCGGGACATCACGAAGGTTCGGTAGCTCAACTTGTCGAGGAATTTGTGGACGGGGTCTTCGAATTCCTGATTGAGCCTGGTTTCGAGCGCGGCCTCGCGCGATTCATTGGCTGGATCGACGAAGTAATGGTCAATCCGGGTTGCTCTTCTTGTTGAGATTCCGCAAAATGGGGCTCTTCCCCTTTCATACCGCCAGAGCCGACGCGATCGTGTGACCGAGTCGTCGTAGGCGAACTGGTCCAAAAGGAAGCGCGGGACCGTGTGAGAATTCACTGTTTCGATGGTCTCACGAAGAGCGCAAGACAGAGGGAACGGGACCGAATAATGCGCTCGGACTCCCTTCCGCCCGGAAATGCGACTTGATTGATCGTCGCCACCTGACCGCCAGCCTAGCGCACGTGTCACCCGACTTGCAGTTCGAAATGTCAACGCCCCGACAGTCTGCCGGGGCTTTTTCATGTCCAGCCAACGAACCACAAAGGAGGAAATGTCATGTCCGATCGAGATCGCCGGTATTCGAAACGCGAGTTGCTCGGCAACTTGCATGTGGACTACATCATGTCCGTCACCGATCTTGGCCTGGCGGCCAGATCCAACCGCTGGGATGTGCTGCGCGCATTCCTGGCCGTCGGGGAGGCCCGGGCGGAACGGCTGGTCGAGGAAGAGGATGGCTTTCTGATCCTGCAGAGTGTTCCCGGACAAGTGAACACGGGAGGGGTCTACCTCTTCGCCGAACCTCTTCAATCCTTTTTCTGGCTCCGATTCGACCACAACGAGTGTTCGCTCAATGGCGAGGACTTTCAGTTTGCCATGCGGGTGTACCACCTTCTCAATCTCATCGACGGCAAGCGAAAGAAGGCTCGCCGCCGGCATCGCCACGGAATTCATCCCTTTCCGCTGTCCGGCGGAATCGACCTCGGGGCACCGGCAATGGCAGTTGCCGCGTGCTAGGAGCGGCACTTCGGGCTCATTTGACCGAGTTTTGGAACCGGGGTACAACAGCACAGCTTGAACGAAGGGAGCACGAGCCATGGCTCAGCTTGCTACAGCGTGGAAGGCGCCGCGACCGCAGCCGGAGATCCTGCCGGCTACGGTCGGGCAGGCGGCCGAATACATGGCTTGGTTTGTGAACCGGCGTACGTACACCCGGCAAACGGACCGGCCGGATGAACACTCGGGCAAGTACTACTTCTACCAGGCGCGAGACCGGCGCACGAAAGAGCGGCTGGCCCTGGACCCGGTCGTAATACAAAAACATCTGGCGGGGGAGCTGACGGTTGGCCTCTATGCCATTAATCCGGAGACGCAGTGCTCAAAGTGGGTTGCGATCGACGCGGACTACGAAGGCGCTTACCGCGATCTCCGGACGCTGAAGTGGGAACTCGAGCAGGACGGCGTTCACGCGATCGTCGAAATGTCGCGGCGTGGCGCGCACCTTTGGATCCTCTGCGAGCATCCCTTGCCGGCACGGCTCTGCCGCATCTATATATATAGTCTCGCCCTTCGCCTCGACGTCCCGATCAAGGGGACCTTCAAGCAGGTCGACGGCATCGAGGTCTTTCCTCGACAGGATGAAATCGGCGCGGAGGAGTATGGAAACGCCATCCGCGGCCCGCTCGGCATTCACCGCGCCAATATGCACCGGTACTGGTTTGAGGATGCGCCGAGCAACCTCGCCGACCAGCTCACTTACCTTCGGTCGGTCAAGCGACTCACAGCAGCCGAACTCGAAGCCTTCACCCGCGGTCTGTCGATTCCGGAATCTGTGTGCAGCCGACCGGCACTGGAAGTCGCTTCTTCCGAGATTCGTCAGTCCGGATTCCAAATCCTCCAGCACGTCAAGGTTCGATTCAAACGGAGCGGCAATTACTGGACGCAGTGTCCGTCGTGCGCGCAGCAGGGACGTGACCGGGCGCGGGACAACCTTGCGATTTCCGTGGCCGATCCTCGCTTCTACAAATGCTGGGCCGGGTGTACGCGCGAAATGATCCGCGAAGCACTGGGACAGCCTGTTCCGAAACAGACCTATCGGTGAACACAGGAGGTGAGCGTGAAGGAGAGTCGGCTGACCACCATTGCACGGCGCGGAATGTTGCTGCCTGCGGAAACGCTGGAGCAGGTTCGCAAGACCGGTATCCGCTGCCGTCCGCAACTCGATGTCGTTTACCAACAGCAATCGAAGACATGGAAGCTTCGCGGTGAGGAATCAGGAGGCGCGGTCGAGCTTCTCGGTCACTACGTTGGTTTTGTCGGGGTGGACGGTGGTCCACTTCCGTGGTTGCAGCGCGTCCAGAACTTCCTCCCAAACGGAATGCACGCGGTGATCGTGGAGGACAAGTTTGTGCGCGTCGAGATGTTCCGCTTTGAGAATACCTACGACCTCTTGATCACCAAACACTGGCTTGAACAGCGGACCGGTCAAAGGGCGGAAATGCGAAGCACGGTTCTCTTTCTCGGGCGCAACGGTTTTCTGGAGACCGAATTGTGGGGCAAGGATGCGGCCTTTCGGGGCGGCGCCATGCCTCACTTTCTGACCAGAAGTGGCGAACCGGGGCCACCGGATTCACTTTGGACTGACGCAACACTCAAGGCAACCGAGGCGGTCTGTTGCTGCGGATGCCGTCATTCGCATCTAATCGAAGCCGCTCCGGCGCCGAAGCTGGTCGAGGTGCCCGCATGATCGACTGGAACCATCCGCGTATCTGTGAAAGGCTACGTTGCTTCGGGCTGACGCTGTTCACTCTTGGCGTAGCTTCACATAACGAGGGCAACCCGCCAGTCGCGATTGCGGCGATCATCGTGGCGACGCTTCTGGTCGTCCGCCTCAGAATCGAACTCGGAATCAGCCGGGACGAAGAGCGCGCGAGTCTCGAACGGAAACTGAAGCGTATTGACCTGATCAATGCGCTTGCCATCGTTCCGGCGGCACTTGGCGCGTTGGAGTTGTTGCCTCGACTGCCCAATCTAGGACTGTTGTTTCGATCTGACGGACAGCGGCACTCGTGAACCACACTGAATCCGCGAAAAGGGGAGAACATGCATTTCACGCTAAGAGCGTTGGTCGAAATGCTGGCGCAGGAGTGGTACGTCATCTGCGCGTACTTCGGATTGTACGTTCTGCTCGAAGTCCGTGAACACGGCGAGCGTATCGCTGCGCACCGCGTAGTTCGTCATGCCCTTTGGGCGGCTTCCTTCGTGATCGTTTTGCACGCTGTGGTTGTGACCGAAGTCCTGACGCGACGCACGGGGTTTCGCTTCGCCGTCTTCGACTACGAGGTGGTCATGTGCCTGACAGGAGCCACGATCTACTTCCTCGGGAAGCTGTTCGAGGAGGTCCCGAAGGCGGTCGAGGTGAACACGGAGAGACAGCCATGAGCTCGGAGTGGACTCCGCTGGAACAGATGTTTGGGCCGGAACTGTGCGAACGGTTCATGTTTATGGGTAGATCCGGGACGATCTATCTGTACAAGCATATCGATACACGACGGTATCTGAACATCGATGCCCAGGGGCAATGCTTTCGCTACACAGGAAACGGATATGAGCCAGAGGAGCGAGTGGCCGCCGTCGCGCACGTATTCGGCTGATGGGGAGTTCGTGCAAGAACGACGAAGGCACGAGAGAAAAGGAGAAGAGTTTTATGAGCAAAACAGTGAACAAGGTCCTCCTGCTCGGGAATGTCGGCAAGGACCCGGAAATCGCATCAACCAACGGCGGAACGCTGGTCGCGAAGCTTTCGCTCGCCACATCTGAACGTTTCAAGGATAAGCAAGGTGAGTGGCAGGACCGGACGGAGTGGCACAACCTGGTTGCGTACGCGCGTGGCGCCGAGATCCTGCGCGATTACGTGCACAAGGGATCGAAGCTGTACGTCGAGGGACGGCTCACAACTCGTTCCTGGGACGATAAGGAGAGCGGCAAGAAGATCTACCGCACCGAAATCGTCGTCGGCGACATCAGCTTGCTTTCGGATAATGGTCGCTCAGGGAAAGCCGCAACGGACCAACGGCCGCAGCGTGATGCACAAGCAAATGAATCAGCAGGCGAATTCGATGGGCTCGGCATCACAGATGACGACGTGCCATTTTGATCGAATGAAAGCTGTTCGGATTCGGCTACACTAGTCGACTTCACATCACCTTTTGGCGCTTGGCGGTCCTCTGCCCTGTCACGGCAACTTCTCGGACCTTTTCGGGAAGTTGCCGGCACCGGAAGGCGCACGCAGGAAGGGTGGGGAATTTGGTTTTGTGCGTGGGCGTGGTTCAGTTGGTTAGAACGCCTGCCTGTTACGCAGGAGGCCGCGAGTTCGAGTCGACTATCGTCATCGGCGCTACGTTCGTTTGTTGACATTGGAAGGGACGCACTCGATCGAAGTCTGACTTAGCCTGCGAGAACGGAAACGTTTGCGGCCGCCTTCTTGATCACCGACGCGACTGCTTCAGGATTCGACAGAAAGATCGAATGGCTGCCCGGAGTCTCCGTTACCTCTGCACGGGCTCTCTCCGCCATTGCGCGCTGGGCTGGCGGAGGGATCATCTTGTCATCCTTCGTGACCAGGTACCAACTTGGCTTGGAGCGCCACGCCGGCTGGCTGACAGCACCCTGCAACGCTTCAACACCCCATGGAACCTGCGAATCAGCCATGAAGGACGCGAGGCTCGGCTTGACATCCGCAGCAAATGAAGCGGGGAACTTCTCCCTGTCGAGCAACAAGAAGCCATCAACCGGTGGCAGAAGTGGCGGCACAGGAGCATCGGGCGCGGGATTCGCGAGTAAAGACGCGACCGACTCACCCTTGTCCAAAGCAAAGGCAGTGATGTAGACAAGGCCGACAACCTTGGGGTCATTACCGGCCTCTGAGATTACAGCGCCGCCGTAAGAGTGACCAACAAGAATGACATCCTTTTTGGCTGTTGCGATTGCGCGCCTCGTAACGGCGACGTCATCCGCGAGCGTAATGGTGGGGTTTTGAACTACGATGACCTCGAAGCCGTCCTTCTTCAGGATGCTATAGACGGGCTCCCATCCGGAGCCGTCGACGAAGCCGCCGTGAACGAGAACAATCGATTTTGAGTTAGACATGATACCTCCTTGATTTGGGGAAACGTTGGTGCGTCATTGCGAGTAGCAAGCCGGATGGCCTTAGAGCAGAAACGTTCACAAGGTGCGACTTAAAAGAGCTGGAGCCAAGCCCGTTCAGAGGAGCAATGTGTCCTCTGCAGTGCGAGGCTCTAGCAACGCCGCACGAGATCCTTACATCGATGCATGGCTCCCGGCTGCCGCCTGCTCAATGATCGAAGCAACAGACTCAGGGTGTGAAAGAAAGACGGAATGGCTTGCCTTGACCTCAACGACTTTCGAGCCTGCTCGTTTTGACATGAATCTCTGCGCGTCGGGCGGAATCATCCGATCGTCCGTCGTAACGAGATACCAGCTCGGTTTGGTTTTCCAGGCGGCGTCAGTGACCGTGCCGTTCAAGGCTTCCAGTCCCCACGGCACCTGTGAAGCAGCCATAAACTCCGCGGTTTCGGGCTTCACGTCGCCGGCAAACGATGCGGGGAACTTTTCACGGTCGAGAAGCAGGAAACCATCTTGGGGCGGCAGAATCGGAGGGGCTGGCGCGCCCGGAGGCGCGTTTTTGATCATGGTACCGACAGACTCACCGTTGTCGAGCGCGAATGCGGTGATATACACAAGGCCAACAACATTCGGGTCTGTTCCCGCTTGACTGATGACCGCCCCGCCATACGAATGACCCACGAGGATCACCGGGCCGTTTTGGGCGTCAATGACTCTCTTGGTCACTGCGACGTCCCCTTCAAGGCTTATTGTGGGGTTCTGCACGACCGTGACGTTGTAGCCCTTCTTCGTCAGAATCTTGTAGACGCCTTCCCAGCCGGAACCATCGACGAAACCACCGTGAACGAGCACAATGTTTTTCACAGTTTGAGTACTCGTTGCCTGGGCGCGGGCAATAGCCACGCCGGCAAACATCAGTGCTATGACTGGCAATGTCAGCCATAGCGCTTGCCGAAGATGAGACTTCAATGTTGTGGGTTGCAACATGATTAAACCTCCTTGTGTAATGTGATTGAACTTCTGAAGGGCCCGACCTTGATCGACCCGCGATCTCGACCCTGATTTTTGCGCAAGTAAATGCTTGGAGAGAACCGCAAATCGTCGGCTTTTGAAATCCGCTTTACGGGCGGATGATTGCTCCCCCAAATGGCGGATCGAGGAGTTTTAGCGCAGCCTCTTAATTTGCCTTCTGCCAAAGAGCCGGGCATCGATGGACCAGGCGCCAGGGCCAATCATCGCCAATGTTGCTCCGAGCATTGCCAGAACGAGAGGCATCCACGGATCGCCCCCACTTGAGAACATGATCCAGAGCTCACGAGCCGCAACCATAACGCCAACCACCGGTGTCCACAACCCGACAAGAAGAAGAATCCCCATGCCCGCGTCGATGAGCGATGGGCCGACTGATGCCGCCTGCGGAGTAGTGTTAAGGTGCGCGAGCGCGCCGCACACAAGGATCGCGGAGGTCACAAGACGCTGGAGCATCAGGCCTAGGCCGGGCAGTCCGTTCGCGAACGTCGAAAACAGGCGTTGCAGTGTGACCTCCCGCAGCATTCCACGCGCAGGTTAGGTCATCGCAACGAAGATTGAAACCGCTGAAATAAGGACCGGATGATCCTTCTTTTGGGGGGCTATAGTTCGATCATCCCACGCTTCAGCCCAATTGTGACGGCGTGGGCTCGGTCGTTGGCGCTGAGCTTGGAAAGTATGTTGGCAACATGGCTCTTGACGGTCGCTTCTCCGATGGAGAGCTGATCGGCAATCAGCTTATTGGAATTTCCTGCAGCGATCAGCCTCAGCACGTCGATTTCTCGCGAACTCAAAGCGTCATCTGTCGCGTGTTCGGCAAGTTCCGCAGCGATGTCGGGAGGAATGCGCTTTTGTCCGGCGTGGACGGCTCGAATCGTATCCAATAGTTCACGATGTAGCTGACTCTTAAGCAGGTAAGCGCGCGCGCCTGCCTTAAGGGCTCTCAATATCTGAGCATCTCCTCGATATGTCGTAAGAACGATGATGCGCGCATCCTGGAATTCGCTTTGAATCTCGGCAATTGCCTCAGCGCCGCTCACTTCAGGCATTTGAAGATCCATAAGAGTCACATCTGGACGATGCAGTCGGTACAGTTCTACGGCCTGCCGGCCGTTCGATGCCTCTGCTACCAGCTTCATATCAGCTTCCGCATTGACCAGCGTCTCGATACCGCTCCGAAGAAGAGGATGGTCATCCACGGTGAGAATTCGGATCAGGCCTGGCTGACGAATCACAGCTTTCGCTCCTTCTTAAATATCCTGAATCGGTGCCCATTCCGTGTGCCTTCGTAGGCGAGCGCCGCAGGAATTGTTAGCTCAACTTCTGTTCCGGCACCGGCCTGGCTCCAAAAGCGCAATTGCGATCCGATGCGCTCCGCGCGTTCTCGCACCCCGGGCAGCCCCCAGTGCCCAGGACGCTGGCTTTCCTCGAGAACTTTCGGATCAATGCCCTCACCGTCATCGCGTATTCGTAATCGAAGCTGGCTTTTGTCGTACCGAATCTCGACCTCAATCTGGCCTGCTCCGGCGTGGCGGAATGCATTTCGCAGAACTTCGTGGGTAATTCTATACACCTCGTCCTGCAGGTTTGGGGACAGCTTCAGCGGCTCTCCCTCTACAATTACGCGGAAGCCTGGCGAAACCTTATTTCTGTCTTCAGCCGCCGCCAACTCTTCACCGGCAGCCTCCACCAAGCTCGCCAGATTTCCCTCGGAAACTGGCGGGGATCGTAAATCGTGGATTGCATCGCGGCTCTCCACAATCGCCTGTTCGGTCTCGGAAATTGCCCTTTCCAGCGTCTGCCTGGCATCTTCTGGTCTACGAGGCAACATGTTGCAAGCTGCTTGAAATTTGAGCATGAGTCCGTGCAGGCTCTGGAGGAGCGTGTCGTGGAGTTCGCGAGCAATGCGCGTTCTCTCATTCACCCGGGCTTCCAGAGCGATGTTGAATTCCTGCCGCATCTGCCGAAGCCGCAGCAGGTAAAGACCCCATAACAATGCCAGAAATATAGCGCCGCACATCGCGCGAAACAAACTTGTCTGATAATAGGCAGGAGCGATGCTGAATTCGAGCGACGCTCCCTCATTGTTCCAAAGTCCGCTGTTGTTCGAGGCAGTGACTCGAAAGGTATATTTCCCAGGGCTGAGGTCGTTATAAAAGGCTGAGCGCCTGGCTCCGGGTTCTTGCCATTGAGTGTCGTATCCTTCGAGCTTATAGCGGAAGAGAACTTTGGACGGAACAACGTAGCTCAGGCCGGCATAGTCGAACTCCACCTGGCGCGTCCTGGGGGGCAGGCGCAAATCGTTCTCAGCCTGATATGTCCTGCGATCAGCGATCACTTGCTCCACGTGCACCGGAGGAACAACCGTGTTGTCGGGAATGTGATCGGGATCGATCATCATCACCACACTTTCGTTGCTAAACCAGATCTTTCCATTCGGGGTGCGAACCGCCGCCGGGTGGGAATATGGGATTCCCGGCCTGAAACCGTCTATCGCTGTAAAAGTTGAGACCTGAAGCCGGCTCTCAGGATTTGCCCACCATCGTTCCAGCTCAGAATTCCTGATTCGTACCAGACCGCACTGCGTCAATATCCACAGATCGTTATGAAGATCCGAGACGGTTGCGTATGTGGATGGACAGGGCAGCCCATTGCGCTCATTGAGAAATTGCAGGTTTCCGTTCCAGTACCCGATGACTCCGCTGTTTGCAGCGCCCCACAACGTGTCGTCTGCATCGAACGACATATTAAAAATGTTGCCAACCCGCGAGTACTTTCGAATGAGCGGCTCCATAGAGAGCTTTTGCCACTCACCGCTCCGATAATGTTCCAGACTGCCATCAAGGAGACTCACCCAGACGCCTCCCTTTGGATCTGCGATAACGCAGAAAGCCGCGGGAATCTGTGGCGGCTTGAATTCGTGGGAGGCCTGAAAGTGTTCAATGCTGACCAATTTAGGATGTGGTCCATTTATGACTGCCCAGACCGCGTGATCGACATCCTCCGCGAGGGAGTGAGGGATGTCTGACAAATCGCCCTTGAGGATTATGTGCCATTGGCCATTTGATTTAACGACCAATTTGCCATCGCTAATCCCCAACCACAGATTTCCCCGGTCATCTTCCAATAACGCGTCAGGAGATGCGCCGAGCCTTGACGGCATTTTTCGATGGGTAATTGCCGATCCGTGGATTTCATCGATGGAATAGAATGTCGAAACGGCCACAACACCGTCGCGGCGGGCGAGAATCGCACCGACATACTCCGTACTGAATCCCTCAAGGCTCGAATAGGTCACAATTGGCAGATCGCGAAAGTGATCGAGTCCTTCACTGGTTGCGATCCATATATCGCCCTCGCGATCCTGGAATATCTGGGACACGGAGTTTCCTGACAAGCCGTCCTGACGGTCGAAATGGTCGACGGACCGCCCCTGAATTCGATAGATACCCTGATTGTTGGTTCCAACCCACAAACAATGATCTCGATCAACAAATAACGTGCTGACACTGATGTTTGCACTGTTGAATTTTGGCGTCGCGTAAGAACTCCATCGCCCGTTCGAAAACCGCAGCAGTCCATTGCGCGGGCCAGTCTGGTCCAGTCCGGCCCATACTATGCCCTCGCCATCGACAGCAACCCCCTCGATCACGCGGGTGGTATCGGACGCCTTTGCACCGGGCAGCAGATACTCTCCGATGAGCTTTCCCTGCCACTCAACCAGTGTGCCGGCGCCACCAATCCAGAAATCCCCTTGCGAATCAACTGCGATTTGGCTTGCGGTCGCGGTCTGGACCCCGTCGGATTCGCCATAACAGCGCTCGCTATCGGCGCCTACCCTGCAGATCGGTCCTGTCCCTTTGTTAATGTGCGAGCGAGTAATCCATATCCCGCCGTCGCGATCTTCTGCGATCGCATTCACTTCCGCACCGGGCGCGGCGATGCTTGCGAATTTTCCGTTCTTCCAATGCGCAAGCCCCCTCTCTGCCCCGATCCAGAGACTTCCATCTCGTGCAGAATGGAGCGATTTAATGCTGGCAATGCCGGAGGGATACCGCTGGCCGGATGGCGGATTCCATGCAAGAAAACTCACGCCATCGAATCGATACAGCCCGCCCCGCGTTCCAATCCACATGTAGCCATCGGACGTCTGTGCGAATGCAGTTGGATTTCCGGCCAGCGCTCCATCTTGAACTCGCCAGACGGTATGCCCGTACTGCGAGATGCGGCTCTCCGGGTTAAGCGCGAGCAGAGGCTGGGCCAGTGCGGCAAGGACAAAGAACGCCGAGAGCTGAGACATGCACGGCAAACGTGGAACTCCACAATGCATTTTCCAAGCATAATCACTCTCATCCCCGGGATGCCAGAAATCGCCGCAAGCGTGAAGCATGAAGACCGTTTGTCAATTCTGACCGGTCATAGCTGGGCGACAGCCTCAGCAGGGGGCGACCGGCTTTCGAAGGAAGGAATTGAGTTCAGTCTCGGGCTCAGGAGACTATCCATTTTCCTATATTCCCGTGATTGAACGTCCACTTCTCGGACTTCAGATTATTTGTCCCCGTAAGCAGCGGCAGAAGTCGAAGCGAAGTCGCTAAGTCATGTGTTGGGCAGAGGTCTACAGGACGGAGGTCGTGGGTTTGATATGGGATCGATAAGGGTTCCCGAATCGTACCTTACAACGCCAAAAGAAGCCATCCGTGACGCTTGTTTTCTGTAAGTTACGACCTTACTTTTCGCTGTCACAGCGGAGGTCTAGGTCATTACAGCGAAATAGATCCCGAAAAACGGGCATCTCGCCAACTTCGGCGACTGGCTCCCTCATCGATCCCTTAGGAGTCTCTTGGGCTCGGCCTCGTTTGCCCAAATCTTCTCGCTTGATTCTAACCAAGAGGTTCAACCATGGAACAAACAGTAACAGCCGCAGACGCTCTCGCGCGTCTGGAGGAACCATTTGCTTCGAAGGATGTGAAGTGGCTTGTGGCAGCCACTTCGAGAGACGGCCGAAAGGGGCGCGTGACGCCGTATGCCGATCCGCGAGCGTACACAGATCGCCTGAACCAAATCTTCACGGCAAGTGGTTGGACGAGAGAATACACGGTCCACACCGTTTCGCCGATCATGCGGCTAAAGAAGGACAAGCCGATTCAGACAGGGAAGGTGCTGGTGACCTGTGTCGTGTCGATCCCGGGCGTTGGAACACACAGCGGGAGCGGCGAAGAGTGGGCTGACGACGAGAATGCAATGACCTCGGCGGAGGCACAATCATTCAAGAGGGCATGCTCAGTTTTTGGTCTCGGCCGGTACTTCTACAACTTTGCCGAGATGTGGGTGGACCTCGACGAATACAAGCACCCACGCGAGCTTCCAACGCTGCCTTCGTGGGCGCTGCCTGAAAACGAGCGTCGCGCGCCTGTTCAAAATCGAGCGGTCAATAAGGAGACGGGCAACGGAGCAGACTCTATACAGAAGGGCCCACTCGATGCCAGCATCACCAACAAGATCGAGGGATCTCGCCGTGATTTAGGGCAGAAGCTCTACGGCAACATCCTGGGCTCCGTGGCCAAGGTAAAGTCCGCTCGGGACATCCCAAATCAGCGCGTCCAGCAAGAAGTCCTGAAATGGATCGAGAGTGGCGTGCGTGGTGTGACGCAGGTCCGCCGTGTGGCCGCGGAGATTCCTGAGACCGAGTTCTACGGAATTCTCGATGATCTCAGCATTCCGAGACTGGATGAGATCCCGAACTTTGGGCTTCTGGCCAAGCTCGTCGAGCGAATGAATGAGGCTCAATCGAGAAGGCCCGCCGCGTAGACGAGAAACTGAATAACCGAACGAAGAGGGGTTGCGAGCGATCGTGCCCCTCTTTCTTTTGAGGTCAACCCTATGAGAGTCGCAGAATGCTCCTTGTGCCGCCGCCCCGCAGCGTGGTTGATCGACACCGAAGTCTTCTGTGAGGGCCATAAGGAACTGATCATCGAAGCTGCCGGCGTCGATCGGTTCCGAATCCGCCGGCTGACGGAAGCGGAATGCGCCTTCCGAAGCGGAGGGCGAGTATCAAGAACGACGGCTCTGAAGAAGGAAGGGAGAAACCGCGATGGCGAAACTCTTCGAGCTTCCCACTGAACAGAGCATTTGCTGCATTCCGCTGAAACACGCGGTCTACTGCCGCGCTTGCCTGACCGTCTCGAATTCGCGCCCATTCGTGTGCAGCTTGTGCGGCAGTGGCAATGTCATACGCCTTGAAAGAGTCGTCAATGGCAACCCCGACCCGCCGGTCCAAAGCTGCGGCGCAACCGGGCTCTCGCTGGTGAGGGCTGTCGGCGCGTAGGCAGTAGTTCCGTGAATTCAGAATTGGAATTCCGCCGCTGTGACTGGACCCATAATGTTGCCGTTTAGACCCATATCCTTACCGCTATTTGGCCCGAAACTCCAGATATTTCCGACGAGTCGCGACGAGGGCGGGTCGCGGTTCGGACCCATAATGTTGCCGGGCGTGCAGATTGACCCTATAAATCTGCCGCAGGCACAGCCCTGATTGCCGGTCTCATGGGCTGCCTGCGGAGAAAGCACTGTGGAGACCGACATTCGGCTAAACATTGACGGTCAACCGCAAAGGAATCAAAGAAGGCACTTGCTTTCCGGATGTATACATGTGAGTATGCACATGTACAACGATGAAGAAAGATCAGTCGACAGTGGCAGTTCGTCAGTGGTTTCAAAAGATGGCTGCCGAGATGTGGCCCATTGCAACGGGTTCCCTCGCTCTTCGAAAAGGGCCCTGCATTCGTAAGCATTGTCCGGTGTGCGCATCAGGGAATGGGCACAGCAGTTATGCGCTCTACGGGCGACGGGGGAAGCGACGATTTTCTATCTACATACCGGAACGACTGGTTCCGGAGGTTCGGGCAGCAATCCAGAATGGGCGCGCCCTCCAGGAATTGATCAACGAGGCCGGGGTCCGATACGTGAAGGCTCTCAAGGGCCAAGAAGACGGAAAACAGGAAAGGGCGAGAGGCGGGAAAGTGCTCGGTTAATTCGAGAGCCGTTCCGCAGGTGACAACTAGTACGACGTCAGCTTAGCGAGGCATGCTTCAATGCTATCCTCTGTTGATTTGATGCGATGGTATCAGCTTCTGGGGCTGTCCGAAGATGCCCGAGCGATCATTGATCGAATTCGCTCCTCAGAACCCGTCCGTCGTGTCGGTGGTGGAAAATCGAATGTTTGCGGTCGATATCCGAGCCGGAAGATGGGGAAGACGATTCAGTTCGAAAGCCATCGGCTCGAGTTCGCGGTAATCCTCGAAATGGAGGATGATCCCACTGTTTTCGAATACTATGATCAGCCGTGCAAAATCTCTCTCAAGTATCGGACTGACAGCGGACGCGAAATCTGCGTGGCACATACGCCTGATTTCTTCGTTCTGCGAGCGAATACAGCGGGCTGGGAAGAGTGCAAAACTGACCAGGATTTGCCACAATTAGCGGAAAAGGCTCCCGCGCGGTACTGTCGAAACGCTGATGGGATCTTTCACTGTCCACCGGGCGAGGCTTACGCCTCGTCATTGGGTCTTTATTACAAGATTCGCTCTACAAGTCACGGCAATGCAATTCTGCAGCGGAATATCTGCTACCTGGACGACTATCTACGTGGTGATCTGAACGGAATCGATGGCAGAGATTGCGAATCGGCCATCGCGTGCATTTCCGGTTGTCCGGGAATCTCAATGGCTGACCTAATACGAAGGATGGCGACTCCAGGGGCGGTGGATTGCGTCCATTCCATGATCGCTCACCGGGACATTTATGTTGATCTCAACGCAGAGTTCCTTGGCGATCAGGCCGGAGTACACATCTTTCCCAACAAAGAGTCGGCTGGGTTGCGCCGTGCAGTGACGCAATTCAGGCGGGCACAAGTTGACATTGTTGCAGGCAGTGTAGTCCTGTGGGACGGCTCAACATGGAGAGTAACCAATGTGGGCGAATCCATGGTCGGTCTAGTGGGCGCAGACCGCAGTTTTACAGAGTTGCCCCTCGATGCCTTGCAACAGCTGATCAGCGAGGGGCGCGTAGCGGTGAACCCGGCCGAGAATAGCGGTCTACCGGGCAACAAGATTCAAGGTCGACTGGCCGCTGCCAGCGAACATGATTTGAAAGTCGCCAATCGAAGGTTGGGCGTGCTGCAGACCTGCAAGCATGGCGGTGAAGGCCCTAGCGTGCCTGCGCGAACCCTGCGCTCTTGGGCGGCGCGTTACCGGGAGGCGGAAGCGAGTGATGGCAGCGGGTACGTTGGACTTCTCCCCAATACAGCGAAGCGGGGAAACAGAGAGCCGCGGCTTCCGGAAAGAACTCGTGCCTTGATGTTGGAGTCAATTGAAAACGACTTCGAAAGCGTAAAACAGAAATCGAAGTATGCGTGCTGGGCAGCCTTAAAGCAAATCTGCGAGCAACAAGGAGTCGTGGCTCCAAGCTATCGCGCGTTTCGTCGTGCTGTTGGAATGCGCTCACGATACGAGCAAACAATGAAGCGCAAAGGTCGTCGTGCGGCTTATAAATACGAGCCGACCTATTGGGTTCTGGAGTTCAGCACTCCGAAGCACGGAGACCGGCCGTTTGAGATCGGCCACATCGACCATACGGAATTGGACATCGAACTTCGATGTGCAACAACGGGCCGGAATCTCGGTCGGCCCTGGATGACTATCCTGGTCGACGCATGGTCGAGGCGGATTCTCGCAGTGTATTTGAGCTTCGATCCTCCCAGCTATCGTTCCTGCATGATGGTTTTGCGGGATTGCGTCAGGCGGCACTCGCGGCTTCCCCAAGTCATCGTTGTGGATGGAGGCCGTGAGTTTGAAAGTACATACTTCGAAACGCTTCTTGCACGGTACGAGCTCACAAAGAAAACGAGGCCGCCGGCTAAATCTAGATTTGGTTCGGTCGTCGAGCGCATGTTTGGAACCTGCAACACCCAGTTCATTCACAACCTCCGCGGCAATACACAGATCACCCGCGAAGTTCGTCAAGTCACGGCGTCGGTCAACCCGAAAGGCTTCGCGACGTGGTCTCTGAGCGACCTGAATGCACGACTGAATGAATATCTGTTCGAAGTGTACGACCAAATGGATCACCCCTCCTTGGGACAATGCCCGCGGGATGCGTTCATGAGAGGACTTGAAGTCAGCGGCTTGCGGTTACAACGGATGATTGCGTACGACCATAACTTCCTGTTATGTACGATGCCCAGCACTCCGAAAAGCACCGCCACAATCAGTCCAGGCCGTGGTGTCAAAATCCACCATGTTTACTACTGGTCTGATTGTTTTCGCGATCCTGAACTGGAACAGCGGCAGGTACCGGTCCGCTACGATCCCTTCGACGTCGGTGCGGCGTACGCATACTGTCGGAATCAGTGGGTTGAATGTCATTCCGAATATTACATGGTGCTGCGTGGGCGATCAGAACGTGAGATCATGCTGGCGACCGAGGAGCTTCGCAAGCAGCACCGCGTCCATTCTGCACAAAAATTCACTCTGAATGCCAGGGCACTCGCTGTTTTCCTCGAATCCGTTGAGGATCACGAAGATTTGCTGATGCAACGGGACCGCGACCGGGAGTCCGCGGTCATGAGATCGGGTGACGCTCACCGTCATGATCGCTGCGACACTTCGGCCAGTCCGGCTATCTTCCCTGAGAAGGCTGCCTTACCAGCAGACATTGTAGAAATCTACGGAGAGTTCTGATGGTCGCTGAGATCGAAGCTCCGCACTCAAAGGCGCCGAAATCAGACCAATCGGCGCTTCAACAGTTTCGCGCTGTTACCATTGCCCATCCGCATCTGCTTAGCGCCAGAGAACGGCTCATGGCAATTCTTTCAGATGCTCCCCGGAACTCAGTCGTCTTTGTCATGGGGCCTACCGGGGTTGGAAAGAGCACGCTGCGTGCAAAGGTGGAAAGCGAAATCTCGACAACCCTGGCCGCACAGCTACGAAACGATTTTGAGCGTTTGCCAGTGGTCAGTGTGGAAGCGGAGGCGCCGGACACTGGTAACTTCAGTTGGCGAGATCATTTCACGAGGCTTCTCGACACAATGCGCGAGCCCCTGATCAATTACAAGCTCGATCGAAAAGGAAAGCCCTGGGGACGCGGAAGACCGCCGGTTCATTTCGAATGCGGCCCGCGTTCATCGGGAGCCGAGTTCCAATACTCTGTCGAACAGGCGGTGCGGTTCCGAAGGCCGGTCGCCGTGCTGATCGATGAAGCCCAGCATCTGATGAAGATGAGTTCAGGCCGCCGGCTGGTGGATCAGCTCGATGTGATCAAGTCCATCGCCAACCACGCTGCTACTCCACATGTGATGATCGGTACATACGACCTTCTTGCTTTCCGGAATTTGAACGGGCAGTTAAGTCGTCGCAGCCTTGATGTGCACTTCGGCCGATATCGCGCGGATCGGCCCGGTGAAGCGGCCATCTTCCTAAACGTTGTTCGTTCCTTTTCGGCGCACCTTCCGTTGAAGGCTCCGGACGATCTCGCGACGAACTGGGAGTTTCTATATGAGCGGAGTATCGGATGCGTCGGTATCCTGAAGGACTGGCTGGTCCAGGCACTGTCCGTGATGCTGCGGCGCGGAGCAATCCACCTGGAACTGCGGGATCTTGAAGCTTGCGCGCTGTCGGGGAATCAATGCGACAAGATTCTGTCGGAATGTATTGAAGGGGAAATGCGTTTGGACGAAAGCGACGAAAGCCGCCGGCGCCTGCGAGTGCGAATGGGCCTCCCTGAGGTCGGACTGACAAAATCCAGACGGAATCAATCTTCCGTTGCGGAAATGCACTCACAACATTGCCAAAGGACAAATCGCCGACCGGGCCAGCGGCTCGCGAAACGGGATCCTATCGGAATAGGTGTTGTCGTCCATGCCGTCTGAAACGCCATATGCTGATTGGGAGCCGGACATTCCATCGCAGATTCCGGAGCGCAGTCGGCTATATTCTTTACGTCCAATCGGCATCGGCACGTCTCAAGTAGAAAGTCTCACCGGCTACGTTGCCAGATTGGCCGAAGCTCACGTCCTTACTGTTGGAGACCTAGTTGGTCGCGAGCCCCTTTGCACCACGCATGCCGGACTCTGTCGAAGAGGATATTTTCACGGAAAACGGCCCAAGGGCCAGGTCTTTCACGCGCAGGCGTACGCGATCAACGGAACCTTATCGACCGCGCGGAAATGGGTGAATGCCTTTGAGCAGCTCACGCGTGGCCAAGGGTTGAATCCTCTAACCTTGCTGCCGCTTCGCCATACACTGTCGGACATGTTGCTGTTCAAACAACACAGAGCCTGGTGTCCACAGTGTTATGAAGAGGATCATGAAAAGGCCTCCGTATATGAGCGACTGTTGTGGGCACTTCGGACCGTGACGGTGTGCCCGATCCATGCCACGCCGCTTGAAGATCGTTGTCCATTCTGCAATGAAGTGTTACCTCCCCTTGCGGTCCACTCACGGCCGGGACACTGCTCGGCATGTGGCGAATGGCTCGGTAGAGCGCCGGTGGTCCCTCCTCGGCGCGGCCGGGACGAGGCTAGCGATGAATTGAATGTGGCAACCGCCGTGGGAGACCTTCTCGCCGGCCAAAACAACAACGGAAGACTCTCTGCCGCCAGATTCAGGAGGAATCTTCGGATTTGTATTCGCAGGCTCGCATCGGGAAACATGGCGGCGTTTGCAGAGTTCACGCACGCTCGAAAAACAACAGTGTGCACCTGGCTGAGTGGAAAGATGCTGCCAAGACTCGATGTCCTGTTGCGCTTCTCATTTCATCTCGGGATTTCCGCCAGTGCACTTCTAACAAGCCGTGGACTGGCAGAGGTGGACTGGTCCGAGATCGACTTTTGCTTCTCCCGGCCTAACCGCGGCGTGAAGGGCTACCGAAGTCGAGAAACGGTCGGAAAACTTCTGGTAGCAGCGCTGCGCGATGACGATTGCCCAAGTGTTCCCGAATTGGCCAATCGGTTGGGTTACAAACGATGTGAGAGCTTACGCCAGGTCAGTCCAGAGCTGTGCCGCCGCATCACGAAGAGGCACCGCGCCTGTCGCCGGACACACTGGTGGAGAGAACCCGGCGCGAAACGAATCTGCGAGTTGGACCGTATCCGCACATTGCTCGATCAATCGCTGGAGCTGGACTATCCGGTTTCCGTGCGTAGGCTTGCAAGGCAACTGGGGTACGCAGGCGGCAATAGTGGCTTCATTCTTCGAAGTTTCCCTGATCTTTGTCGGTCGATAGCAACAAAGCGAAGAGCGTGGGAAGAGCGTAAGGTGGAGCAATTGCGGTGCGATGTAAGGGCGGCACTCTCTGAGCAGCCTCCGCCCACACTTCATGAGTTAAGTCAGCGATTCGGATTCCAGACTTCAACTACGTTGCGGTTCTGGGTGCCTGACCTGGCTGACGAGCTAATGGAAAAACGTACAGAACACGCGGCGATGGAGATAGTAAAACTTCGAACAGTGTTGCGCCGTGTACTTCAAGAAGATCCGGTGCCATCGTTTATCAGTGTTGCTCGGCGGCTTCAGCGCTCCACTTCATTCCTGATGGAGAAACATCCTGACCTCTGCCACGCAATCGCATCGTGCTATCTGCAGCAGCAGAAAATGATGACACGAGAGCGCCGGCAGTTGCTCGACGATGAAGTCTTGAGCATCGCGAAGGACCTCCAAGCACAAGGACAAAACCCTACCCAGGTTCGTATCGTTCGCTTACTGAGTAATGGTGGCATCAAAGAATGGGGAGCAGTTCAACGCGCGGTCAAAAGAGCTCGACAATTTCTCGGTTTACGCTGACTGCCGGTGCGCCCTAATCTCGCTCTTGAATTTGAACGGGAGAAGAACAGTCACGCACGGAATCCCCGCTTCCCAAGGGGAGTCTGTCATTCGAGATTGGCTAAGGGCAACACACGATGTGGTGCCCGAGCACGTGTCCCTGACTCGATGGTCCCTCCCTGTCGCGAGTCAATCAGAGCGCAGGGCCTCTATGGGATCGACCGATACGATGCGGCGTGCCGGGAACAGGATCGCAATCGCTCCTACAATAAGAAGAATTCCGCTGCTCAACAAATACGGAGTTATCGTCGTCGGTTGTGGCGTCTCCAGCAGCTGACGGATTCCCTTCGTCAGAAAGAACGCCACAGCTTCTCCGGCAAGCAGACCGGCCCCGATATCTAGCATCGATTTCCTCGCAACGGCGATCACCACTCCACTTTTCTGCGCGCCCAGCGCCACGCGGATTCCGATCTCCCGTGTGCGCAGCACAACACTCCTCATCAACAACCCGTACAGCCCCAGTGCCGTGAGCAGCAGAGCGAGCAGCGCAAGCGATCCCGATACGCTCACCAGCATGCGTTCCCGGTTCAGGTCGGAGTCCTCCAACTGGCGGAATGTCCGATATCGCACCTCCTCCACACCCGGAATCGTCTCCTTCACAACATCCTGCAATGCCGCAAGCGCCAGGGAACTGGTCTTTGCGTGTACTACAAGGTTGATACCGAGATGGGAAAACAATTTCCGGTTCTCCTCGCTCTCGACCCGTGACGAAATGACGTTGTACACCACCTGTGGTGCCTCCGCTCGTAACGAGACAAGCCGCGCATTTTCCGCCACCCCCACAACCAGGCATCCGGCCTTTGGATCGAGATTCGCTCCATCCGGCTGCCCTGCCGTCGATGCATAGATGATGCGGCCAATTGCGCTCTCTCCCGGAAATACCTTGGCCGCAAAGTTGTTACTCAGAACACACTGCGCCATCGCTCCCGCCGCAACCGGCGCAGAGCTTTCTCCACGCAGCAATCGTGTCCCCACAGCACTGAAGTATTCCGGCGACACCCAGCGGTCCAGGACATTTGCGTCGCTGTGCACGTTCCCATGCGTGTCCACACCAAACTCGTGGCTGGCGCCAAAGTACCCCGAGAGCGGCTCGGTCCCGGAGAACCCTGCGGCCAGCACACCCGGCTTATTCTGCACCCTGCGCAGCAGCGCGCTCACAGTCCGTTCGGTTGATTCGGAACTGTTCGGGTTCAAATGAATCGACGCCAGCGCCGTTCCCTCCGCGTCGAATCCTGAATCCTCCGTCAATAACCGGCCCAGCGTGCCACCCAGCAGCACAGCCGCGGCAACGAGACTTGCACTCACCGCGACCTGCAGGATCACAACCCATCCTCCCAGTTGCCGCGACGCGACGCTGCGGTCGCCTACCTTCAGGTCCCACGCAGGATGCGCTCTGGCTGCGCGCAGAGCGGGCCAAAGCCCCGCGCCCAGCGCAACGAAGAGTCCGATCCCAACGTTGAATCCGAGAATGATGGCATTCGGATGCACGTCCATGGACGATGCGCTGCCCATCGAGCCGAGCATCGTCACCAGCGCCCGCGCCGATCCCCATCCAATCAGCACGCCACACGCCAGTCCCGGAACGATCAACAGAATGGTTTCCACTAGGACCTGGCGAACCAGGCGATGCCTACCGGCTCCCAGCGCGCTCCTCACCGCATATTCTTGCTGTCTGCCGCTCACCCTGGCCAACATCACGAGAGCCGTATTCAAGCAAGACAGCACAAGAAGAAACACGACAAGAATCTCCAGTACCTGCAGCGGACGGCTGTACACCTCCTTCACCCACGAGATCCCGCTTCGCCCCTCTCGCGCCCTCAACCGAAATTCCTTGAAGAACTGATTCATGTAGATTCCGGTTGGGTCGGCTTCGCGACGGATTGCGGGCTCAAGAGCCATCGCTTCGGCATTGGCTACCGCAACAGTCATTCCCGGTTTAAGCCGGCCCAACACGTAAAAAACAAAATGGCTGGGACTTTCCAGAAACCCGTTTCCGTACATGCGATCGGCAAAGGAAAGCGGCAGATATAGCGCCGGATCAAAGTTCGCCGTCAGCCCCTCAAACGGTTTCGGCATCACCCCGATCACCGTGACTGGTAGATTCGCGACAAAAAGCGTGCGGCCGAGCGCGCTTGCGTCGCCGTTGAATTCCTTCTGCCACATGCTGTAGCTCAATACGGCGGGAATTCCTTCCGAGCTCTCCGGCGCATCCTCCCGGGCACTGAAGAAGTTGCCGAGATACGGCCGCATTTCCATCACCTGGAATGCATTACTGCTCAGCATCTGGATCGGCACTTGCTCGCTTCTACCATTCAGCCTCAGCACTGTGCGATCGCTCATCCACGCGAGCAGCCCAATGCAGTCGCGCTGTTCCCGCTGAAGAATCGCGTACTCGGGGCCGCTCAACCCGATCGTCGTTGGTTCCCCGTTGTCCATCACGTATTCGACCAGCCTGTCAGGATGCGGAACCGGCAATCCTTTCAGAATGATGGTCCAGGTGAGCGTAAACACCGCTGTATTGGCGCCGATTCCAAGGGCCAGCGTCAGGACCGCGATCAGGGTCACGCCGGGCGATTTGCACAGCCGGCGAAACCCGAGCCGAATGTCCTGCTGGATGGTTTCAACGAAGAGTAGGCCACGTTGCATTGGAAGATGCCCCCGCGTTTGGACTGCCCCACTGAGTTCTCGAACCAACCCCAGTGGATCGCCCGATGCCCAAATTGTCAACTTTAGACTTCCGAAATGGTGAAAACTCCTGAACTGCATCATTGAGTTTTGGAAGCAAAACTACAAGCGGTAGCCGAGAACATTGAATATCGGAATGAAGAGGGGATGGGGATTGTCGAGCTGCATTCCTCTTTACCAGAATGGATTGGACCCATAAATTTGCCGTTCCGGCAAGGTTATGGGTCCAGTCACAGCCGCCGCGGTAGAGGCGTGAGGAGGCGTTATGGCCAGAAGCGCGGCCCGTCTTAAGATGGGTTATTTTCCGCTGCCGGAAGTGGAGGCTCAGAAGATCAGGTCTCTACTACGCTTCTCCGGCCCCTGTTCAGTGGTTGATCCTTGCGCGGGGAAAGGAACGGCGCTCGATCTGATCACGGCACGGGCGCCCGTCGTGCGGTTTGGCGTGGAACTGGATACGGCCCGTGCTGAAGAGGCCGCAACGTCCGGGATTCGGATGATTCAGGGGAACACGTTCGACGCCCAGGCGAAGGTGGAGAGCTTCTCGCTGCTCTATCTCAACCCTCCCTACGACTCGGAGATCGATTTGAGCGGCAATCGGCGCATGGAGCGGCTCTTTCTCGAACACACGCACCACTGGCTGGTCCGGCACGGCATCTTGATCTTCGTCATCCCGTTCGAGCGGTTCGCCGATTGTACCGGCATCATCGCTGGAACCTTCGCGCAGGTGGCCGCGTTCCGGATGACGTCTCCGGAATCGGTCCGATTTCGACAGATTGTTGTCTTCGGCGTTCGCCGCAACGTGCGGGGCGCAGCTCACGAAGAGAACCTGCGGAGAACTCTCGCGCTCGCTGCGAATGGAGCCTATTCAAAGCTGCCCGAGCTCACCGCACAGGCGACCGAGCCTTTTGTGGTGCCACGCTCTGGCGAGGCGGCACTGACCTATCGGGGCCTGCCATATAACGCGATCGAAGACCTGCTGCCTCATTCCGGCGCGTGGAAACAGGCTGCGCAGGTGTTGGTACCCAATGAGGACATGGCGATCGGCAGACCGATAACGCCGCTTCATGGAGGTCATGTGGGCCTGCTGTGCACCGCGGGTCTGCTGAATGGCGTGTTTGGCCAGGGTGAAGAACGGCACATCGCACGCTGGAGATCGGTCAAGTACGTCACCGAGTTCGAGGAGGAAGACGGCGACACGAAGATCATCCGGCGACGGGAGAAGTGGTCGAACGAACTGCGCCTGCTCTACGTCACCGGAAAGGCGATGAAGCTGACCGAGAGCGCGTCGAAGGAGGGAGGCACCGATGGAGAATGCGCACCTGAGGATGGGGCTGCTTGAGTTCGAGCGGAACACGGATAAAATCGCGACACGGATCAGGGTGCGGGTCAGCCACTACATTGGGGAGGACGAAGACGCGCATCTGCTCAGTGTCTTTGGAAATGATTCGGATGTCGGAGCGGTCACGGCCGCGATCTATGAGAAAGCGCGTTTCCGGCTTACCTTTCCCAGTGGCGAGATGCAGGAGATCTCACTGGGCGAGGGAGCGATCTGTTACCGCGGCAGCTTGAGCATTCCTGGCAGAAAACAGGCCATTCGACACAGCATCGGGCTCTCGGAGGAGCTGCGCGGGTTGAAGTCGCTGTCGCGCACGTTCGTCCTGCGGCCCGAGCCAACCGAGGTCTGGACGGCGCTCGTTCACCGGTTTGGACTGCCGGGGTTGCCGGAGTGGGCCGAAACGATATTTCAGACGCTTCGGGAGAACGGGCGCATTGCGCCCGTGGACAGCATCGGCTGCTCAGCAGCTGTGGTTAATGCGACCTGCGAGGAATTGGTTGATTGGATGGGAGCAGGAGTCACCCGCGGGGAGCTCTCATTCCCAGAGATCAATGGCCCCATTCGGTGGTTCAACGAGACATTCGTGGAGGCATTGCGACCTGGGTTGGAGTTGACGCAGGAAGCGGCCTAATCGTGCGACAGACGTTTCGCGTATCTTAGGGCGAGTCGGCGCCGAGAATCGTCGACCAGGCAGATTTCAGAAGGTCGCTGGTCCCTGGCCGACTGTTGTCACTCTTCCATCGTCGCCAAAGAGCAACGCCGTCCTCTATGCTGATGCCATGGCTCGGAACAATACATCTCGCAACGTGAAGAATCTCTTGCAGCAGATTCAAACCAGGCTCAACGACGCGAATCAGATTTGTAGCTCGTGGGGGTTACGACGAGTCTAAGGATGACGACACCGAACAGGTTGAGGTAAACCTCGATGCGGCGTTTGAGCAGTCGCTCGTTCTGATGGAAACATTGAGGCTGTCGGACGCCCGGCAGCGGATCGAAAGAATGTATGGGGATGCCAAGAAGGACTTGACCGCAACCAAGTATTCGGTAGGTATGGGCGAGCCCTATCTCGTATGGTCTTATAAGCTTTCACAAATCCTTGGAGCAATCGAGCATCCCGAATCTGAATCGCTGGAAGCTCCAGAGCTGGTTCGTCGGATATGTGATGGGTTCCTTGCTTGCGGGGTTCTTTTCGGATGTTCGCGCCGAAGAATATACGCCGAGCTATGGGGGTAAATCATCCCGAATGGACTTCTTGTTGAATGATGAGTCTATAGTGGTGGAGACGAAGATGATGCGAGACACATTAAACGATAAACTCATCGCCGACGAACTCATCATTGATAAAGAACGGTACGCAAAACATCTAAAGTGCAAAACCCTTATCTGCTTCGTCTACGACCCCACGTCACTAATGAAGAACCCAGCGGGCCTTGAGGCCGATTTGTCTCGGGAGGATGAGGAGTTTTCCGTTCAGGTCTTGGTTCGACCGAAAACATGGGTCGAAGAATCTTAAGCGGTTCGGGGATTCAAATTGAATAGGTGACGGCAAACGGACCTCGGACCGCTGCCTGCCATAACTCGTGGGTCAGCTCGCAAATCGCGAAAGCGCGAGTGGAGTGAACCCGATCCGTGGCCTTTCTTCGGTTCCTTATTTCTATTCTCCTCGACACGACTCAGTGATTCGGATTCGAGTTCACTCTGAGTCGGCTCGAGACGATCATTCTGCTAGGAAAATCCAACACATCTTCAGCCTAGGAGGTGCCCTGTGGAGGCGACGGATATCTACGGGTACCTACGCGCGCATGCCAACGAACTTGGATCACGCATTCTCGATCTGTACCCGCCATTGCAAAGCACGACCGATGAAGTTCCCGCGGAGCTTTCCACGCTCCTGCGGTCGCCACTTCCGGCGCAGGCGATTGCGATTGGAGGATTGGCAAAGTATCTCAAGTCTGAGCGCGCAGCGCGAATCGTAGCCGAATGTGGGGCGGGCAAGACTTATATGGCTCTGGGCCTCGCACATGCGCTCCAAGCTCGGACGATTCTGGTGATGTGCCCGTCGCACATCGCGAAGAAGTGGGCGCGGGAGGCAATCCAAACCATTCCGTTTGTCCGCGCATTTTTGATTGAAGACATGCGCAATGGTGGCGATCCCCGCCAGCCGCATGGAGTCCTCGAAGTCCGGCTGCGCAAGGGACGAGTCGTTTACGAAGGGATGCAGTTGTCTCTTGCAGAACTCCGGGGCCTGGGAAGTGCAGGCTGGATGCGGCGCGTTCCACGGTGCTCCGTGTTCATCATTCCGAAAGACAAGGGAAAGCTCTCATATTTTTGGCGCCACGCATTTCTGACTGCAAAATGCGGGCCGGAGCTTGGCGGCGTGATCAACCCCGATACAGGGGTCTCCGTCGAGAATTCAGAGGGCGGTCGGCTTACGCGGCTCGACTTCGACAATCTCAAGATCAATGAGCAGATTGAACGCTCACAGGGTGGAACGACCGTCTTCTCGCCGCTCTGGCAGGCGGACGGCAAGAAGATCCAGCGGATGGCGCCGGTCGAATTTATCGGCCGGTACATGAAAGGCTGGTTCGATCTAGCCATCGCGGATGAGCTTCACCAGCTGGCTGGCGACACGGCTCAGGGGAATGCTCTTGGCGTTCTGGCGCGCGCCGGGCGACGGCTTGTCGCGCTCACCGGAACGTTGATGGGCGGCTATGCGGACGATCTTTTCAATGTCTTCTATCGCATGGAACCGCAGATGATGGCTTCCGATGGCTTCGCTTATGGAGGGGAAGGCCGGCGAAGCTTTCAGGAGCAGTACGGAGTCCTTGAGACCATCGAGAAGATCCGCGAAGAAGACAATGCCTGCACGCGCGCTCCGAAGAAAACCGTGCAGGTGCTGAGGAAACCAGGCGCGTCACCGCTGCTGTTTGGCAAATTCCTGATGTCGACCACGGCATTTCTCGCGCTTGAGGACATCGCCGACAACCTGCCGCCATATACCGAAAGCGTGCTCTCGAGCGAGATGAGCGGAGAGCTTCGGGAAGCCTACGAGGAACTCGAAAAGGCGCTGCGCAGCGCCGTGGCGGAAAATCGCGGCAATAAGAGCCTGATGAGCGTCCTGCTCAATGCGCTTCTCCTCTATCCAGATCATCCGTATGGCTTCGATGAGATCTGGGCGCGGACGTTCGACCCGGCCACAAAGGAGTACTACAAGTTTCTGGTCGCACGGCCGAAGGAATTGCGCCAGGACGTTGTCTATCCCAAGGAGTCCTCTCTGATCGAGGACGTGCGGAGCGAACTCAAGCAGGGGCGCCGCTGTCAGGTCTATGCGACCTATACGGGCGAGAAGGACGTCAACGGGCGCCTCGAACAGGTGCTCTCGGCTGCGGGGCTGCGTGTTGCGGTGCTTCGGTCGTCTGTGCCGACGCAGAAGCGGGAGGAGTGGTACGACCGGCAGCTTGAGTCTGGAGTCGAGGTGGTCGTCTGCCATCCGAAGCTGGTGGAGACCGGGCTCGATCTCCTGGCGTTTCCGACGCTCTACTTCTACCAGACCGGCTATTCGTTGCACACGCTTCGTCAGGCCAGCCGGCGGTCCTGGCGCATCGGGCAGAGACATCCTGTGCGGGTGAAGTTCCTCACCTACCAAGGGACGATGCAGGAGATCTGCCTGCGCCTGATGGGCCGAAAGATGCTTGTGGCACTCATGATGGAGGGCAAGTTCTCCGGCGAAGGTCTGCAGTCGCTCGATGCGGATGAGGACTTGATGGCCGCGATGGCGCGGGAACTGGTCGAGAAAGCCGGAGTCGGCGAATCTGCCGACCAGATATGGCGACAGCTCGATCGTGAGCGTGCAAAGCATGTGGGGCCAGCCGCGCAGGATAGCGGAGAGACCGCAGACCATGGCACGTTGGCCCCAGCGCTCCCGCCGGAGAGCAACGTCCCGGGCATTCATTTAGTCCCGCCGTCTCGGGAGAAGCAACGGCCTGATTCTCCGCCGTGGCGGTCGACGGCGACTACAGAACAACCGGTACAGCTCAGTCTGTTCGGCTGAGACATCCAACAATCAACAACCATCAACTTCAAGAGGTGAACCTATGTGCGAAGAGCGCGCAAAGATTCGTTGTATGCAGTGTGAACTGGTGCAGTGGGCGGACCAGGCGAACTGCCGCCGCTGTGGGAAGGCGCTGCCCGCGCCCATCGTGAACGTCGTTGAGCGCGTGGTCGAGAAGGTGGTGATCCAGCAGGACTCCCAGTGTCTCGAAAACCTTCTGGAAGCTTCGAAACTCATCTCCGCCACAGCGGCGAAATTGCAGGAATCTCGTGTTACTCGGGAACTCCCAATGCACTCCGGGCCGATTTCGGGCATCGAACCGTTCCCGACGCTTGATGCGATGGAGCGCGCGATGATTGTGGCCGCATACAGGCGGTCCAATCGCAATTCAGTTGAAGCGGCGCGCCTGCTGGGCATCGGCAAGACGACTTTCTATCGCAAGCTCAAGGAAATGCGTCAGGCTGCGGCTTGACGGCCCTTCTCCGGCTGCGCCTGGACTCCGTCGCGCGTTGTCGAGCCATCGCCCGTACCTACGCGATCATGGCGGAATCCGAGCCGAAGCGTGTGTGTAAGGGTGAACGGCCGTTTGACCGAATTCCGATCTCGGGTTACAACCCTCTCCTGTGAGTACGAGCGCAAGCGCAGAGACCCCAATGCAGGCCAGGAGGCAAGCAATGGATATGGAAACTTCAGCGTCTCGGGATTCGAGAGAAGCGACTGCGCAGGCAGACCGGATCGAAGGTGACAACCATGACCACGCCGCTGATATAGCCGAGGGGCAGGGATCGGAACTCCTTGGCCCGCCTGCGGCGAACCGCCATCGCCTACCCGATGAGCGCCCGGCGATCACGCATCATTTCGCGGTCGGAGGCCACGAAGGCTATCTGACAGTCGGGCTTTACCCCAATGGGCAACCTGGTGAAATTTTCATCCGGATGGCCAAGGAGGGTTCAACCATTGCGGGATTGATGGAGTGCTTTGGAACGGTCGTCTCCGTCAGCCTCCAGCACGGGGTTCCCTTGCGAGTGCTTTGCGATAAGCTGTCGCACACCCGTTTTGAGCCATCGGGTTGGACTGGCAACGCGGAGCTGGGTTACGCGAAGTCCCTCATGGACTATCTCTTCCGCTGGCTGGAACTCCGGTTCCTCTCTGGAACTCAGCTCACACTGTTTGCTACAGCCGGAAATGATCGCAGAGTTCCAGACGAGTCAAACAAGGTAGTACCGATTTCGTTGCAGGCAGTTCAGCCTGGTGATGGGCCAGCCTGCCGATCGTGCGGCGCGCTCATGACTCCCAACGGAAGCTGCTACACGTGCAGAAACTGCGGCGGGACGAGTGGCTGCTCCTGAGATGAGCCAGGGAGCTCGCCTCTTTCTTCACTGCCTTCTTTTGCGTGATGAAGTGATGCGACCACGGCAATTGTCTCACCAGTGGCGAGACAATTTTTTTGGATTCAGTGGTTCCTTTCCACTGCAGCAGTTTTCCCGTCCAAATCCCCAGTCGACCCATTTTCGATAACTAATGAGGAGCTTTTCATGAGTGGTCTCAAAGTTGAAACTCTACAGCGCGAATTCTTCTACAACGGAAGCCGGATCCCCGACCCTGCTCCCAATCTGTCGGTCGAAGAAGTTCGAGAATTGCTGACACCAAGCTGGCCTGAAATCGCGACCGCGACGCTTGAAGGACCTGAAGATACCGGCAATGCGCTCCGCTACACGTTCAACCGTGCCATCGGTTCGAAGGGATAGCCATGCACGGCCAGCAAACCAGCCAGGAGGAACTGATCGCTGTGTTCAAATCCAGAGCCGCAACACCCCCGAATTGCCAGAACGCTCTTTTGGTGAGACATCTCCGATGCAAAGAATCCCTCGAACTCGCCGACTCTCTGACCAGCGCGCTCACCCGCTATCACACGCAGGCCGCGCACGCACTACCGGCGCCCACGGAAATCCTGCCACCTCTCCAGTAGAAACACTGGCTCCGGCCTTTGCCCAGGCGCTGCCATGTCTCGATGGGCAGCCGCGCACCTACAGCCACGAAGTCAACGGGGAGATGCTCTATGAATTGTGCGCCGTTCTCGTACGCATGGGTCTGGGCACTCCAGAGCTGTGGATTGAATGCGGCGAGGATCCACTGATCTTTGCCCAACGCTCGATCGTGAACCGGATCGGTGCGGAAACGGTTGAGCTGCTCGAACGCAACGTGGAATTTCACATGGAAGTGACGGACGTTGTGGGCGAGGACAGCACCGGTCTCAGTTCGGGACAGTTGGCGATAACGATCCACTGCAGTGGATGTGGGTATCTCAAAATCGGCCGGGCGTTGCGGGCTCTCGAAGCCGAGGAAGAAGGGCTGGGCGCGGCCTTCTACTGGACGCTCATCCGGTCGCTTTATCGCGTGATGCGCATCTACGACCACAGCGATGCGCAGGCCTATGAGGAGAATCTGATCGAGTATGCGCAGGAAGACGACTCACCCAATCGCGACCAGTATGAGTTTCCCGAAGTGGAGAAGGCACTGCCCGAGTGTATTCGCGAGAGCCTCAAACCTGAGTTTAGGCGCAGTTCTCTTGACTACCGGCGCATGCTCTCTCACCACAGCACAGGCCGATATCGAAACTGGATTCGGCATGTCGAGATGATTGCGAAGCTTTCACGCGTGAACGCGCGGTCGCTACGTGGAGATGAATTCGACGGATACTACGATGGACCTCCAGTGCCGGCACTGTTGATTGTTTTCGAAGAGCACGATGCGGTCGCAGCATGCTTCGACGAAGAAAGCCAGCACATGCTGGAAGGCTCTGCAGAGCCAGCGTTCTGTGCGGTGTTCACACTCGAAAATGCGGAACAGTGCTCCGCGGCAATGCGTGCTGCCGAGCGATTCGTGCTCGTAAACCGGGAACTCTGTGAGCTGATCGAAGAGATCCAGGCGTGGGAGAAGAAAAGAAATGAAAGTCGAGATCGCAATCGGGGAGATGCATCGCTTCGAGCTGCGTGATGCACTGCTCATTTACCGCGAGAGCCGCCGAAGCTTTATCACCTCGCATGCGGTAACCGCTCAGAAACAAGGTCCACCCCTACTGGGACCTGCACAGCCGTTAACGACGGCGTTCGTCGAAGACTTGGCGGAGTCGCTGTCGGGGGGAGCCACAGCCGAGGTGCTTCCTGAAAGTGTTCTTGCCAAGACGGACCGCATGATTGCGTGGTGGACGCCGCGGCGAGTGCATCGCATGTTCTTCGAGAATGCCGAAGGCAAGGCTCAGCGACTCAATGGAAAGTTGTTTCCGCAGCCACCGCTTGTGTGGAGAGTGGCGCATGGAGACCTGAAGATTCGAGCGCTCTCGGAAAACAAACGGCCCGAGGCACAGACCACGCTTGCCGTGGCTCCGTTCTGGAACCTTTCAGACGATGGTGGTGTGTGCCTGGGATCGATGCGCTGCCCGGAGAGTGCCTCAGTCGGATCGATCGAGGCCTGGGAACGCGGGTTTTACGAGAGTGCATTTACACACGCCAACGTCGGCCGACTCACGCGCCACGAAGGCGGCCATGATGCTCTTTGGGCCAAACTGGAAGGCAAGCGGAGAGCGTTTCCGAGCGATACGCTGATTCGACTGCCGCAGACGCTCGCCCAATTTATTCACGGGAGGTAATGGCCGATGCGTGTCGAGCATCTTCTCCCGTCCGGCCTGCTCGGTCGCCGGCCCGTTCGGATTCTGGTGGTGGGCGCTGGTGGCACTGGGAGCGCCGTCGTGATGGGCTTGCCGTATCTCCATCAGGCCATGCGGGCCTGGGGACATGCTTATGGGCTTGAAGTCACCCTCATGGATGGCGACACGGTTTCCGAGAGCAACTGTGTCCGGCAGCCATTCTCCTGGTCCGATGTGGGCCAGAATAAGGCGACGGTTCTCATCAACCGCATCAACCTGTTCTGGGGAACGAAGTGGAACGCCCAGCCAGCGAGCTTCGATGAGGCAACACTTCGGTCGAACCATGACCAAAGTCCGGACTTTCTCATTGGCTGCGTGGACACTCGCGCCGCGCGGAGTGTTATCGAGCGTAGCGTGATGAAGAGATCGAGCTATGTCGCGTATTGGCTCGATCTCGGGAACAATGCGTCGAGCGGGCAATTTGTGCTCGGCCAGCCGCTCAACGGCAGAAACCGCCGGAAGGCGGGACGTCTTCGCTGCATCAGTGAGCTTTATCCGGAGATTGCCGATGCCGCGGCAGGCGAAGACCCTCTGCCCAGTTGTTCCGCAGTCGAGGCGCTCGAACGGCAGGAGCCGTTCATCAATCAGACTCTCGCGGCGAGCGCTCTGGCCATGCTGGCTCGACTCTTCCGGTACGGCAGGCTCCCTTATCACGGGGGATTCTTTAATGCTGCATCGGGAATTATGACGGGGCTTCCCGTGGACCCCGAACTATGGCGGCGGATGCGGAAATCACAAAGGCGGAGGAGGCGCGCAGGCGATCGGTCCCACTCGCACGCTCCGGAGCCATTTTAGTTGATGTTCATAAATCGACCATTTGTACACACTCGTGCTACACTTTTTTCAAGGGGGCAAAAACCATGCCGACCGCGAAGAGTCGAACCATCCACAAACATTTCCGGCTCGATTCCATCAAGCTGAAGCGCGCTCAGAAGGTGCTCGAAGCCAGAACGGAAACCGAGACCGTCGAACTCGCGCTCGATCTGGCCATCTCTGAACATGAGCGCAACCGGCTTGCTGCGGAGGCGAATCAGAGGTTCCTGAAGAGCGGGATTATCATCCGCGATGTGTTCGGCGCGCCCGGGCAATAGCGATGCCGAGCCTCTTTGATTCGTCGGTTTACATCAGTGCCCTGCGGGTCGGTGACGAGGCTGGCCTGGTTTTGCAGCGATGGGCGCGAGAGACCCCGCTCTGGCTCAGTTCGGTGGTGCTGGAGGAGCTTTACGCCGGAGCGGCACGGAGCGATTACAGGATCATCGAAAAGCTGGAGCGCGACTTCGAGAGGGCAAGACGCGTGCTCGTTCCGAGCCTGGGGGACTGGGCCCAAGCCGGCAAAGTATTGGGAAGACTGGCGGAGAAGTATGGTTACGAGCAGATTGGCCGGGCTCGCCTGACGAATGACGCATTGATCGCAACCAGCGCGGGCCGCGCGGGGATCGCCGTGGTCACAGTCAATCGACGGGACTTTGGCCGTCTGGCGGAGTTCTGCCCGTTCGAATGGCAGGCACGCTCGATTCCGTAAGCCAGGCGAGTCCCGACAAGGATCCGGCCAGATGCCAGTTCGATCTATGGCGATGATCAAGGAGGCCTACTGTGCGGTTTCGCACGGACCTTACAAATCGAAGGAGCCAGCCTGGAGAGATGAAGCGGGATTGGCTGGAATTCGCCCGAACCCTCGCTGACGGAGCGAGAGCAACCCTTGAAGAGGACCGGCGTCGTCTTGAGGCGACGCGGTCAAAGAAGAGCCAACACCAGCTTCAGCCCAAAGGGCTGGTCGATCCGCGGTGATTCCCGCTTCCTCGTCCATTCCAAAGATTCAAATCTATTTTGATTTTGAAGGACCCATTCCCATGTTCAAAGAACTTGCGCCGCTTCTGCGGCATCGCGCTGTCCTGTTCACCGTGAGCCACGTCGAGGGCGACAGGTTCCGCGTGAACGTCATTCCGAAGAAAATCACCGACGCTGAAAACGACGCTTTGACGACGCCGGTCAGTGTCACCGGAACGGTCGAAGATCTTGACAAAGAACTTCCCCAGACGCTGCTCCATTTCGTCTCCAGCCACCTCGAATTGAAGAACTCGCTCGAACGGGCCAAAGCAGAAATGGAGGAGGCTTCGAAGGCCGCCAGGGCTGAGGCGCGGAAGAAGCCGGGAAGCCAGACGACAAAGAAGGACCCGGTCGAGTCGCCCAAAACGCCCGCGGCGATACCAGTAGCTTCGGCTCCGACGAAAGCCGAAACGCCCAAAGCCGCCAGCCTGTTCGATTCCGCACCGGAGCCGGTAAAAGCCCGCGAAAGGGATGTACCGGTACCGAGCGGCACACAGCCTCCCTATGCGACATCGGAAACCGATGAGGACGAAGAGGTTCTCGGCGAAGCGTACGCAGAAGGCGAAGCCGAAGAAGTCGACGAAGCGGCTTAAGGGACTTCAGACCCGCCGTTTACGCACCGTTTTTCCAGGTGAAATCCACAACCAATGCGAAGGTGCCCGTCTCTTCGAGGCAGGCTGCGAGACTGTGGTTGTAAGCGGATCATAATCTGTCGTTTGCAACAGACGTGGCGATGGGCTTATGCCCATAGATATTCCGGATAGGCCGGCAGATTTCCCCAAGATGCATCCGCAGTTGGCGGCTTGACTCCTAGTTGTTCGCTTTTCTTTCGCCTATACTCTCATCATGTTCCAGGGACCGTCAGGACGCAAGACGTTCGTTGTTGCATGCAAGAAATGCCGCCGGGACGTCCCGACCGGCGTCACTGAATTCCCATTCCAATCGATCGTCGTCGAGTGCCCGCTGTGCGGGGAAAAGCGCCGCTACCTGCCCTCAGAAGTATTTCTCGGACGAGCCGATCAGCTGGTGAATCGCCAGAAACGCGCTGGGGCTCTCTGATGTTCGACCCCGACGCACACCTGCCACGAATCAATCGCGGAATGATTTATCTGGGGGCCTGCCTGATTGCCGGCATCCGGCTCGCCCGGGAGCGGCAGGTGAATGTGCGTGTGGTACCCACGCGGCAGGCGATCGAAGAGTCGGTGGAGTTAGCGCACGAGATATTTAGCAAAGTCTTTCGAAAGGTGCCGGAGAAGGTGAAGGAGATTCACTGAATCGTCAGGTCGGGTTAGGAAGTCCTATCTGTGGTGAATGCCGGTTGCCGACCCCGTTCATAGACACAGGCCACTTACTCGTTTCCCAAAACTAATCTTTGGCAGGGATGACCGAGAAACACAGTCACGTACGGAAGAGTGCGATTCATCAATTCAGCTCTTCATCATAAGTTCACGGCCTCGAAAGTTGTATACCCAGAGGAGCGGTTCCTGCTGGCGCAGTGTTTCGATGGCGGTTTGCGAAGCTTCATCCCATGCGGGCTCGGTCGTTGCAAAGACGACAGCCGTCGCTCCCATTTCCTTTGCGAGGCTCCGATACTTGGCTACCACTTGAGCCGGCTTTTGATCGTCGTCCTTGAGAGAACCGTTGCTCTTGGCTTCGCCGACGACAATCTTGTTATTCACTATGGAACAAATGTCGATTTCCAATTTCTTATCAGGGTTTGCTTCCGAGCGGATCTTGAGTTCCGAAGAATACATGAATCGGCGTTGAGCTTCGCGCTGAAGCACGTCAACGGCGAGTAGGGCGACGTCGCCGTTGTGGTGGAGAAACTGATAGACGATCTCGTCCAGCTTGTAATGCCAGGGCGGCTCGTTCGTAGTCAGCCAATTGACTCGACGATATTGCTGCTGAGTTGAGCAGCGGGGACATGTGAACATTTGAGTCACGTTCTCAACGGAGAACCAAGCTGTATTGAGGCAGCGGGAGCATTTCAAAATGAATCCGCGATAGAGAATGCCGCGCGCTATCCAATCGTCAATGATGCCGACGGTCAGATCTTCTCCGTCGAGGATTTTATTTATTGCCGTAAAATCCATGTATCGGCGTTTGTCGGTTAGCATCGCGCCTTGGTCGTGAACGCCTTCTTGATTTTTGCTGTGATCGAGAAATTTCCTTAAGAGAGAAGCCGTTTTCTCGTCGCGCATAACCGCAACAAGACGATCCAAACCTCCCATCTTGAGTGTCGTTTCGCTTGCAAAGCGGCCTTTGTCTGAGAGGATTGACTGGTAGCCAGCGTGCTGCAAAACAAGGCGAAAGATGGTATCGGCTGACGGAACAGCAATCTCGACGCGAAGCATTTGAAGCTCGAGATCATCTCCCATAACCAGAGCGCCTGGACATTGATACGCCAATCCGTCCATAGATGCGCGTGCTTCATGTACATTGTGGCCGGTGACGAACCTCGCTCCTAAAGCGGGATGACGTGGAATGGGATTTTCGACAATGGAAACTTCGACAATCCAGCGGTGTTTGGTGGCGTTGACCTCGGAAAAGGCCTCGGGAAGGGGCGATTCGAAATAGCCTGGCAGTTTCTCATCGATGATTTGGTGTGTAGTGATCCGGTCGATGTTTTTCTTGATGTAGATCTTCGCGGGGTGGTCCAGCATCGGCTTGAGGTACTGGCACTGATCTGGATGGTCCACCGAAATTGAAAGGGTTGTGATGTGTTGTCTGATGAAAGAAGTGAGGCTCCGGAGATCCGCTGTCGGAAGCGACATGCTGAGCATTGAAAAATACTCGCAATGAACGTTTCTCCCGATCTTCTCCAATTTGCGAATCGCCGCGATGAGCCTTCCGGGATAGTCCTTCTCTTTTACAAGAAACCATTCAGGTAGCCAAAGTGATCGTCCATTGTTCCGAGAAAGAGCGTAATGGAGACAGAAATCCCTTAGCGTGTCTCCACGAACGATGACGTTCGGGATGGAGTAGGGTCGGGCGAGGCTTGACCTGACCGTTGCAAGAGCCAGCATCGAGAAGCCGAATGGCGTGTTGGGACCGATGTCTGTTTCCGGGTGGATTCCCCACCCGATGATTGCGCCGTCGGTTTCGGTGTTCATATGCTTGGGTATAGGAGTTACGCCAGCATTTTGCATGTCGTTTTGCAACTGGGGCGAAGCGATTCCTGTTTCGGCGTAGAGCCAGAGGGGAGGAGGCGCCTCTCTCCCTGGCGGCAGATTATAGTTCAGCACGAACATGGCGTCAGGAGCTTGAACACTCGGCACAACATCAGCGACTTTGACAAGGGGATAGCCTGGGGTATCGCCAGAGTGAACTGGCATGATGTTGTAGTGTTCTTCGAAGTGAAACGGGCTCAATCGCTCGAGGATTTCCTTAGAGAGCTCATCTGTAATTGAAAAGTTCTCGACAGGCTCTTTCATGATGTCTTCGAGAAGATGCGAATCATCAATCAATGCGTCCGGGAAATCATTCCTGAACTTCCGAGCCGCGTCTTCGACCATCTTGTCGCCTTCAGCCGGGGACCAGCGCTTGATATCACCTTTTCTCTTGCTGAAATAAAACAGGACGTCAGGGTCGAAAGCCGACAGAAACTTCCAGAACACGACGTCAATTGTCTTGCCATCGGTCGGAACAATCATTGACTGATAACCGCCCCATTGTTGGGATAGATATTCGATGACGCACTGACAGGTGCCCTGCCACTGCGGGTCGGCGGCGTTGACAAGGATGGCGACGCGATGGGGGCGAAGACGGGTAAATAACGTCTGGAATTTCTCGTTCATAGAGATGTCCTGTTAACGACATTCTAGCTAGACCGGTCGGTTGTTTATGAACGTTTGGGAAGGCAATCATCAGAGCATCCGGCGGTTTCGCCTAGAGATACCAGATTCCTCGCCGCGGATCAGTTCCTCTAACAGGGATGATCAGTTTCTTCTCGTACGTGGTCCAAGACTGCGGCAGTCGAGTTGCAGACAATGCGCTTGGATTGCGGATCACGACGAATTCATATTCGACGCCTTCGCCGCGTGACGAGAAATTGAAGACTCCCAACGCGCCTATGTTCTCGAAGCGGTTTGTGTTGAAATATCCTTCCTCGCCGAAGAATCGCTGCTCTCCAAAGAGTGCTTGACGCACCTGGAAAAGAGAATCGTGTAACGCTACATTAAGGTCGTCGGCGATGACGAGCAAATTCGGCTGTTGTGGTGTGAACTTTGGATAGCAGTTAGGAGAGGAGATGCATGCATGAACAGCTTGCCAGTTGCCTACCGCCCCGCCCTTCCACACGTCGTATTTCAGTAGCTTGGTGAGTCCGGCATCGATCTGTGCCTGCGTCAGTTCGCTTTCCCAACCTCGGCTCTTGATTTCGACGAAGACCTCCGGCTCGCCGGGCCAACTCAACATGAACTCGCCAGTCATGCCGTTTGCGCCGGGTGGGTCCCATCCCGGAATAGCGAATTTAAGATGGCGGAACATATAGGCTAGGCGAAGTTCGCTAAGCGCCTTATCGCGCTGGCGATCCTTGCTTTCGAGATTGCGAATGAAGCGGCCGAGATAACCGTTCAGATTGGCGAAGTGAAGTAACTCGTCTAGCTCGCGGGAATACGCTGGCCATGCGGGATAATCACCCCTCCATTTGTCCGTATTGAGCAGTTTCCGGGCGACCGCACCCAAGCGTAACACGCCTGTGCCTTTCATGAAATGAATGTTAACGCGAGGGCGCGTGTTTGCGCGGGTCCTAAACCTCAACTGGTGTGAAGCGCGGGCGTGGGCAACGGTCGCAGCGCGTTCTATTCACGCTGGATCGGTATCGCGACGTCGCAATGGCGCCAGGTTTTTGGGAGGCGCGTCGACACGCATCTGACGAACCGCCAGTCGCATAGCAGGGCGGGCTCGAAGGAGACTTCACAATCTAGCCAAAAGCCCTGTAACCGCCGAGTCCGTTCACGCCCACCGTCGTGCTGCCTCATTGCAAAATGGCCTTCAGCCGATTCCTTCTTTGAATAAGGACCCCAATTCCATGAAACCTTCAGAGCTTTACGAGGCGCTCCAGGCGCTAATCAGTGAGCGTGTGCCCCTCCACGTGTGGGGTGCATGCGGCGTTGGCAAATCGCAGATCGTCGCCCAGGTCGCCGCGGACCGGAGGTGCGACTTCCTCGATATCCGGGCGGTGCAACTCGATCCTGTCGATCTGCGCGGCCTGCCGCGAATCTCTGCGGACCGCGCCGAATGGGTACCGCCAAAATTCCTCCCGCTCGACGGGGAAGGCATTCTGTTTCTCGATGAGCTGACTTCGGCCCCGCAGATGACCCAGGCCGGCTGCTATCAACTCGTCCTTGATCGCAAGCTGGGCGAGTATCGGCTCCCGGATGGCTGGGTGGTAATCGCGGCTGGCAATCCCGCTTCGGAACGGGGAGTCCACTTTTCGATGCCCAGGCCACTGCGGAACCGCTTCGTTCATCTCGATCTCGAGCCCGATTTCATGGACTGGTGCAAATGGGCAGTGAAGGCCGGAATTCGACCGGAGATCATCGCCTTCCTGCGCTTCAAACCCGCGCTACTCCATGATCCTGAAGCGACTTCCGATGTGAATGCATGGCCGACTCCCCGCTCCTGGGAGATGGCCTCGAACGTCCTGAGTGGTTTTGCGCGCCGGCAGCAGAGTGGTTTCTTCGCGGGCACCACCGAGATTGAGGCGCAGCTGCTCGAGGGAACCATCGGAGAGGCGGCAACAATGGAACTGGTCGCCTTCTTACGCCTCTTCCGGCAACTGCCCTCGATCGACGAGATCCTGCTCAATCCCGACGCGGCACCTCTGCCCGATGAGCCATCGGCGCGGATTGCAATTGCCACAGCGCTGGGGCGCGCACTGACTGACCATTCAATCCCGAAGGGGATCCGGTATCTCGACCGGATGCCGACCGAGATGCGCGTGCTTGCTATCCGCGATGCCGCAGCGCGCGATCGGGCCATCACTCATACGCCGGAGTTCGTCCGCTTCGGCGTCGAACACGCGGAGGTTTTGCAATGATTACCGAACGCGCCATGCTGGCAGCGGTCCACATCAGCATCTGGACTGCGATCAAACACGACCGGAAAGTCAGCCGCGAGGTCGCCGAGCAGCACGGAGCCTATGCCGGCGCCGGCCGCTACAACAAGCAGCTGCTCCGCGAGGCGGATCGGCTGGAATCGCTTCGCTCGCTCTCGGGGCAGATCCGTCAGTACTTCTACAAAATCACATTGCCGTGGTCTGACGAGGGCTTTCGCCTTTTGCCGGCACACTTCTACTTCGAGCTGACCACGAAGATGCGGGAGTTCGAACAGGCCTTCGCGCAGCAGGTGGAGGAGTTCCTGGCCGTCTATCCCCACTACATCGAGCAGGTCCGGCCGGAGCTGAACGGGCTCTTCCGGGAAGAAGATTACCCCTCAACAGACAAACTGAGGAACAAGTTTGGGGTAAAACTCGAGGTCCTCCCCATTCCGAGCGGCAACGACTTCCGGGTGACGTTCTCCGAGGAAGAACAGGCGCGAGTGGCGCGGGAGATCGATGAGAACGTCCGGCAGTCGCTGCGGAAAGGGACCGAGGACCTCTGGACTCGGCTGAAGGGCGTCGTTGCGCACATGGTCGAGCGGCTCAACGAGCCCGAGTCCCGTTTCCATGCTTCGCTGGTCACGAATATCGGCGAGCTGGTGGATCTTCTGCCACGTCTCAACGTGAATCAGGACGAGGAACTCAACCGCTTCGCCAAGGAAATCAGGGACCGGCTCTGCGGATTCACCGCACGTGATCTCAAGAAGAACGAGATCCTGCGTGCCGCCACGGCGAACGACGCCGCGCAGATTTTGACGGAAATGGATGCCGTACTGCGCGAGCGCGGGCAACTTGCAGAGAGTGATTCCGCAGAGATTCCTGCGAGCGCCGACGACATTTTTGCGCACATGGCCGCGTACATGGAGGCGCCGGCGTGATGAACCACCACCAGATCCCAAGCGAGGTTCGCCTTCAGAAGGCGCGGACCACGCTCCTTCTCGATCATCCTTTCTTCGGCACTCTGCTCTTCAGGCTCGGCGGAAAGGCGTCACGGTCGGTCGCGACCATGGCGACTGATGGAGTGTCGCTCTTCTATAACCCTGAATTTGTGGACACGCTAAATGCGGCAGAACTGGCCGGCGTTCTGGCTCACGAAGTCATGCACCCGGCACTGCAGCACCACACCCGCCGTGGCGATCGTGATCAGTCACGCTGGAACATGGCCTGCGACTTTGCCATCAACCCGATGCTGCTCGATGCCGGTCTGACGCTCCCCAAACACGTGCTCCTCGACGATCGGTTCCGCGGTATGAGCGCGGAACGGATCTACAACCTGATCGAGGAGGACGAAAAGCAGGAGGGCCTCTCCAGCCAATCTGAGAGCCAGGCGGAAAATGGATCAGGGGGATCGGAGGATGGCTCTCGTCAGAACGATCAGGCCGGAAACGAGCCCCAATCGCCTTCAACTCCGGGCGGTGTGGGCCAGGTCCTGGACGCACCAGAACCGGAAGCAGAATCGGGTCCTTCAGTTTCGGAGCAGGCACGCGAGTGGCAGATCGCCGTCGAGCAGGCGGAGACCGTCGCCAAAGTCGCCGGCAAGCTTCCGGGAGGGGCCGTTCGGGCGCTCGAGGCATCGCAGGCTGCGAAAGTGGACTGGCGCGAGCTGCTGCGGCGGGCCTGGTCCGATACGATCCAATCCGACTACAGCTGGACGCGTCCCAATCGGCGCCATGTCTGGTCCGGAGTGTATTTGCCGGGAGTCATATCAGAAGGAGTTGGAGAGATCGCGATTGCCGTCGACTGCTCCGGGTCAGTTAGCTCCCGGCAGTTAGGTCTTTTTGAGTCGGAGGTCCGGTCGATCCTGGCTGGACAACGGCCGCGCCTTGTCCATGTGCTCTATTTCGACGCGGCGGTTCAGAAGGTCGAGACGTATCAGGCTGGTCAGCCGGTGTCGCTCTCTCCGGTCGGAGGAGGCGGAACGGATTTCCGCCCGTGCTTCCAATGGCTTGGAGAGCGTGGCATCGTGCCGCAAACGCTGGTGTTCCTCACCGATCTGTGTGGCAGGTTTCCCGAAGAAGTCCCGCCTTACCCGGTGATATGGGCTTCAACCGAGCTGCGGAGGGCGCCCTTTGGAGAGGTCGTTCCGATGGAGGCGGCATAAAGTCAGCAGTGCAGAGCGTAGTCTTGGACAGACGTTGTTCGCGTTGGACAGGAACGAAGCGATCCGCGCATACTGAAGCTGATGAGGAGAACTTCGCTTGGTCTTCGCCTCAGTGCCGAACCACAGCGAACCCACAAATACTACTAAATACATATAACAAGAGAGGACGCGCGATCTGCCTCCCTGGACCGAACGTCACGAACTCGGCGCCAGACGTATCCGCAACATTCTAAGGACCCTCATCGTCGCAAACGCGCGTACGCTCGAACAAAAAATCTCGGATGCGGGTCCAAACCCCCAGCGCGTGGACCCGCACGTTCTGACCGTTGCTCGCCAGTCACTCGAACAGCGCGGCATCGTGTCCCAGCGGATGAATATCCTTCCTTGGTATTTCCTCACCGCCTCTGATCCTGCTGCCGTTGCCGAACGGCTCGGCCAGTTATTTCAAATTCAACGTAGGATCCAGCGCGTGACTCAACGCGTCGGACAATCCCTGGAAATCGCGATCCTCAAAGCGCTGAAAGAGCAGGACGGACTCGACTTTTTCGGAGACTTTCGCGATCTGGCCGAACACGACGACAGCACCCTTTACAGCAAGGAAGAACCACCTGCGGCGATAAGTGGGAAGCGAATTCCCGGAGATAAGCAACTCGACTTTCTCTTGCGCCATCCGGATGCTGGATATGCTGGGCTCGAAGCTAAGAACATTCGCGAATGGCTCTACCCCGATCGTGTTGAAATTCGCGAGCTGCTTCTCAAGTGCTGCGCTCTGGACGTTGTTCCTGTGCTGGTTGCGCGCCGTATTGCTTATCCAACCTTCAGGGTGCTTCAGCCCTGCGGCGTCGTATTCCACCAGACATTCAATCAGCTTTACCCAAACTCGGCTGCCGATCTCGCCACAGAGGTGCGCGACAAGACGCTTCTTGGCTACCACGACGTGCGCGTGATCGATGCACCGGATGCTGATACCACCCATACCAGGCTGAAAACATTCCTGCGCGACAATCTTCCCGCAGTTCTGCCAGCCGCTCGCGAAGCGTTTGAACAATTCAAGGACTTGCTCAATGCTTATGCGACTGAGCAGTACACATACAAGGAGTTTGCTGGTCGTGCTTTGAGGCGCATGCGGGGCGAGGATGAGGACCTTACCACGAACGACACTCCCCAGGAATGGGGCGACTAACTACTCTTGCAGAACCGCAGAACCTCATAGCTGCTGTTGACCTTCTGCACCGTAAGGCCGTTTGTCAACCGAGGGCGGATCGTTAGACCTCAAGGTCTCGAGACCTGATCTCACAGAAGGCATCGAACGCCCAGAAGTCGGGCTTACCCCTCTGCCCAAGAGCTTCCCGCATATCCGAGGAAAACTGCAGGTAGCCATCAGAACTCCAGGGCACCTCGTACCCGTAGTGCTCCATCGTCTTCCACATTCGGCCGTTTAGGATCGGCCACTTCCGCCTGTCAAAAACGGTTAGAACTTTGGAAATTTGATTGATTCCGAATCCGGCGACGTGATGGCTTCCATCGCGATTGAATACTGATCTGAAGCGATCTGGATCTATTGGCTGGGATGTCAGAAAGTGCATGGTGCGCCGAAGCGCGCTGACGTTCCTGACCATGTCGGGATAGGCCTGCCGAATAGAGCCGAACTCAGCTGTTTTGTAGAAGTCCATGAACCCTGATTTGTCGAATCCAAAGCTCGGCATCTGCAGAGCTCTTCGGATGCGGTTCGCCCCTTCGATTCTGTTTTTCACGGCGTCCTGCCCACGAGGCGTTGCAAGAAACTCCGCGAAATCCGATAGGAACGCGTCTCTATACCAGATGGCGGCTCCAGGGACCAGAGCTGCAACGAGCTCCCGCGATTTGAGAGCACCTCGCGCCAGCTTGCTGGCTTGTTCGCTCACAGGCTTGTATTTATCGATGATTCTCTGCGTCAAGGGCGTAGATTTGAGCGCGCTGTACCAGCTCTCTACCTGATCGATGTCGCCGCTTTTCGTCAGGAAAACGCCACATTCGATGTTGTGGTGCTGGCCCCCGCCGGTTAAATTCCCAGAGCCAACGATCGCAAAATCCGAGCCAGCCGGGAAACGAGCGATGATGACCTTCGGATGAAAGATCGGATACCACGGTGCGATTCGAACTTTCACCGGCGATGACGGTTTATCGGCGATTGCCAACCATTCCTGGAGCAATACCGGATCGGTGATTCCGAAATTCAGACCTACCAAAATATCAACCGATTGGGGACCGCTTAGGAGAGATTCGCGAAACAAGCTCCAACCGCTCCGCTTCGCAAAAGCCATTGCGAGCTTGACCGATTTCGCTGACTTGAGGCGATGGGCGAGGTCGAACCCTGTAGGGCACCCAACTACAAGATGATTGGGATTCATGTTGCTTGGATTATAGGAGAAAGACCTGAAGACCAGGTTCCGACCGGCTGCACCGTGACTGTATGCCTGTTCCAGACTGGTTGGCTATGACCCATCCGCCCTTTGAGCGTGCTCGTTCTCGCCCTGACAGCGTCCTTAGCGTGCCACTATTCGCGCACGTGAAGACCACTTTGAGTGCTTACCAGATTTCGCTACTGGTGCCAAAACTCGGGGACAAGTTTTTCGGTTCCTCTCCAGCGAGCGCTCACCGATTGGGCAAACCAGTCCAACTTCAGATCCGCATGATCAGTCACGATGATCTGCATGTCTGGCGCCATCTCTCCAGTTGCCTCATAGATCAGTCGAAACAGCTCGGTGACCGCCTTTTGATCTTCGTCTTTGAGAGAGTCGATTGCGCCTTCCGCATCCTTTTCGGGCGGATAGTGGGCCTGCGACGGTTGATCGAAGAAAAGAAAGCCTGGGACGGGACGTTGCTTGAGCCTGAACCACTTATGCAGTGCCAAGTGGGCAAGAACATGGTAACCGACCCAGTTCTCGCCGCTCCCCATACGCGACAAGGGGACGGGGCCGTTCACGGTATCGGCGATCACCGTGAGGTTGCGGATATCAAGGCGCAGTTGACTTCCACGATGCTCCAGGTCGAGCTTCTGGGAAAAATCTGTCATGTACCGCGCAACAAAATTCAGGAAGGTTTCCAGCCGTTCCAACGCATTCTCGGGATCGAGCTCCTGTTCAAGCACTGCAACGCGATTGCGTGCGATTTCCATCTGCATGCGCAAGGAGCTATTGGCTTCGATGGAACTCACAGACTCGACATACTGGGAGATTTTCCCGATCGTCCGCGCTTGAAGAATATAAGTATCTTGCTGAGTCCTCAGTAGTTCGTTTTCGCGCACACGGGCGGCGATCCTTTGTTGGTTTTCTTGAAGCCTGTCTTGAACCATCGCCGCCTGTCGTTCGAGATCGGCAAGTCGTTGCAGCAAGCGCGGGTTCTCGGCCTCGACGGCCTCCAATTGCAGGCTGAGCGCCCTAAGCGCCTCGTTAATCTGGTTTACGGAGGGAACGGATTCTGCGAGATGGCTCTTACACAATGGGCATTCTTCATGGTTGGTATCGGCTTGGCTGACCAGCGCAACCGAGCTCAGGCGCGCTCGTTGTTCCTTAGCTTCGCGCTCGTACCCATGCGTCTCCGACGTGAAGTTGCGCGTCGAACGGATCTCAGCATTGATCTGCTCGAGTTCGTTCCTGAGACCCTGTCGTTCGGCACGCAATGTCGATAGCAGTTCTGTCTCGTCAGCGATCACCATCTCGTCCTGAAGCCGGGCTTCCTCGGCAACGTGCCTCAAGGCATCAAGCGTTGCCTCATAGGAAGTGGTAGTAATTCTGTCATCGATGAGGCCGACGGACTTCGCTTCGTCCATCAAAGCTCTCGCGCGGGGGAAAGTGCTTGTGTCAACGGCCTCGACGTCGCGGAGCTGTCGCTCAAGAACGCGGAGATCACGCCTGGCCTGGTCCAGCTGGGACTGCTTGAGAAGGTGGTTTTCGTCATAGGCGCCTAGAAAATAAGGGAGCGTATCCCGGATAGCAGTGCTCATGAAATCCTCGCCCTGACGGTGAAAGAGCCTCTGCTTGCTATCGATGTCGTTCTGATCTTGAATGCACAGGAGCAAAGCGTGCCGGAAATTGGCCTCCAACGGCGGGCGCGTGAAGCCAGCGGGCCGGTGCTCATTTTCACTGATTCCGATTGCTGAGCCGAGGAACTTTTCAAGAGCATCCACCGTGGTGTTTTTGACCAGACGCTCCATCGGTGGGATCTCGATCGAAGTTCCCCGCAGAAGATAGACATCCGGATCGGTGCGTTCTCCTATTGCCGGGTTTCGTCGCGCCACATAGATCTGTCCCTCGTTCAACTGAAAGAGGATCCCGTACCATGCGACCTGTTCTCTAATTTTTCCTTCCGGAACAAGGCAATCGCTTCGGCCAGTGCAGTAATCGACGATGTCCACAAGCGCGGATTTCCCTGTCTTGGAGGCCCCGGTGACGATGTTGAGCCGGCCGAGATTGAACGGCAATTCGCGGATTTCACCCCGCTTGCTGTAGAGAATCATTTTGGCGATCTGAAGACTCACGGAGCAATACCCCAGGCAGAAAAGATATTTGCTTCAGGACCGGATACGGCCAACCAGCGGCCAAGAAATCCCGAACGCTCAATGCATTCGTTCGCTTCTTTCGTGAAAAAGGGCGTGCGTTTGGCGGTAACGGACTTGCGTCGGTCGCCGATCTTGATCTGTCCCTCATTCCCAAGCGCGAGGATCTCGGTCTGCAGTCCGAAGATAAGGGATTCCCGGGTCACAGGCTGCAACTGACGAACACGGTCAGAGAATCCAACCAGAGCTTCCCGGTGCTCCTGGACCCACGGCAATAGAACTGTCAATGTTGTCTTGGGAAGCGACTGTCGCGTTCTCTCGTGCAAGACAATCGGCAGTACGAGGAAGGTCGCCGCGAATGGAAGGCCACGTTGCGCCTTATCGGAGTAGTTGTCGGCCGCTTCAGCCAGAACAGCTGCTCCGAAGGCGGGGTTCAGGAGGTGGGCTTCTTCAATGACGCGTTCGCTCCAACTTCTCATTTCTCCTCCTTCGGCTCGTTTGATGCCTCGGGAAGTGCGAAATCGGGATGCCATCCCACCACGTTTCGATTCGCCAAGATATGAAGACTGCCATGAGTCAGAAAATGCTCCCGCACGGCACGCAACGGAAAGTCTGCTTCCTGCTCCGCCCATTGAAAGACTTTTCGTCCACCTTCGACCTTGAGTTCCGGCGAACATGGTGTGGGCAGACCGTCGAGCACAGCCTGAAATCGCGGCTCCCAAGCCTCCTTCAAATCCTGCTCGTAACGTTCGAGTTCGCCGTCGACAAGCAGATCCTGGCGGAGCCAGCGCGAGCGTTGCTCGGAGGCACGATAGAAGTCACGAATCGCATATTCTATGCGTGGGACACCTATCATTATCCTTCTGAGCTGCTTTACGAATGGCCGTTTGTCCAAGTCAGCGATTACGTCCGAAGCAGGGTGCGCATTCTTGAAATCAACTGGTAGGGCACTCCGCTTGAACTCCTCCCGCAACTCATCAATGCGCTGGTCGATCGCTAGAACCGGGATTGAATGGCCGTTTACGAGTGCGTCGATTACGCGCCCAAACCACCAGCCTTCCAATCGCTCGACAAAGTTGGCAATGTGCTCTTTCGGGGCAGCGTGGTAGAGAGTCAGCCGAATCTCCTCGAGCACGTCAACGATATTAGGTGCATGATCGAGTACCGTTATGGCGTGGAGAAGACTAAGTCGCAGTTCGTCTGACGTCCCTACGTAGAGCGCATAGGCCGCCGCATTGGCTTCATTCGTGGAACTTGTCGATGTTTCTAAGAGAATTCGATCGGCCTTTTCTACGTCGCGCTCACCTTTGACTGCGCGCAGGTGATAGGCGGCCGATTCAGGCGGCGCCCCCGCTGTCGTCATTAAGAAGAAGTTGGTGCGGAAGGGAAGACTGACATCAGCTTTGACGGCCTTCGTCCAAATCAGGAGTGTCTTCCACAGATCGCTGCTGGCATCAGTCAAATTGCCGGACTTTCCGAGGTGATGTTTTGTCTGGATTGCTTCGGAAGGGGAACCGTCCGTATCGAACGCAACATCGTCGAACTTCTCGATCGAGAGGTTGAGATTGGGATTGACGGGGATGGCTCTCAGACCCATCAGCAAGGCAATACGACACTGATACAGATATCCAGTTGCGGACGCGCTTGCTTCGTGAGCGTTGGTTCTCTTTGCCATAGGCCCGCTCCTGTTGACGGCTGCCGATGCCGGTTTTACGGGAGAAGAAACATGATAACCCTTCCCGTTCTCGTTTGGACTTACCTAGAGGGTCCTGGGCCGCCAAGGCCGCAGTTCCTTTCCCGGCAATCATAATTCCTGCCAATCCATCCATGACCTTCCGTCCCACCAGGAGGATCCCGTGCGACTCCGCCGCAACCAGTTCTGTCCGATCCACCGCTCCTTGTCGTGCTGCGGCAGGGAGGCAATCCCGAAGGAAACAAGTAGAGGGCAGATGGGCGTCCGGCGCATCGACGATCCCCAGCATCCCCGTGGGTACCGGGAGCTCCGCTCGAACGGGGAGATGCGCAAACTCCTCGACCGTAAGATCGTTGCCCAGAACGGCATTTGCGGTATCTGCAAAGAGCAGTTCACCGATTACAGCGACGTCGTCCCCGACCACATTAGTCCCCGCGGTATGGGTGGCGCATGGCGGGACGATCACCCCGACAACATTCAGGCCGTGCACTGGTGGTGCAACGGCGAGAAAGGATCGAGCCGATATTGAAGAGATCGCTCAAAGCTTCCCATTCCCGTTCTGATCTGCTGGGCGTTTAGCGCCTATCATCGGAGGTGAGAAGAACAATGAGCGTCGAAATCCACCCGCGCAAGATCCGAGGCAAATGGGCTGAGGGGTACGCATTGGACCTCCACACCACCAGCAGCTCATTCCTCGGTTACGACGGCTATGGACATCCTCAGTTCGAAACGGTCCGGTCTGAACTGGGCGAATTGCTCTACAAACTGAAATACCGGGCCGACCCGTCGGCAGTGGATTCGATCGCCGAGACTGCTGCTGAGTTCTTGGCGGAAAAGTGGCGTGTGAATGTTGACCTGATCGTGCCGGTGCCGCCTTCCAACACCGGGCGAAAGCGGCAACCGGTCCTGGAAGTCGCGACGGCGATCAGCGAACGGACTGGAATCGGACTCTGCCTCGACGGCCTTGTGAAAGTCACACAAACGCCACAGCTTAAGGATGTCTTCGACTTCAAGGAACGGGTTGCTGCGCTGGAGGGCGCTTTCGCAGTCGAAAAGGCTAAAATACAGGGGAAGCGCGTGCTTCTTTTCGATGATCTCTTTCGATCGGGAGCCACAATGAATACGATCACGGAATGCCTCATGACCGGCGGAGTAGAGGTCGTTTATGCGCTGACACTGACCCGGACGCGGAGTAGTCTATGACGACAGTCTTCATTGGCGGTTCCCGAGCGGTTTCCCGGCTGAATGAAGTCATTCGCGGCCAGTTGGATGACTTGATTCAGAAGAACTGCAGGATCTTTATAGGCGACGCGAACGGAGCGGACCGCGCAGTCCAGCAGCATTTCGCCGATCGGGGCTACGGCAATGTGGTCGTCTATTGTATGGATCACTGCCGAAACAACGTCGGGAACTGGGAGGTTCGCCCCATATTCCACCAGGGGAGCAAGCGGGATTTTTCCTATTTCGCGGAGAAAGACCTAGCGATGGCGCGTGAAGCGCGCTGCGGCGTGATGTTCTGGGACGGTAAGAGCAAGGGAACCCTCAATAACATTCACAATCTCCTGCACGAACAGAAAGCGGTTCTCGTCTATCTCTCGCCGGAAAAGGCGTTTCACAAATTGACTAACGAATCAGACCTGAATGATCTTCTATCTCGGTGTGATCC